>Ga0079046_1000327_pt1 | contig 12082 bp, 14 predicted proteins | sample BED_host_MetaG_FD_76330 | JGI IMG/M metagenome (GOLD analysis project Ga0079046, IMG submission 76330) | Hot spring microbial mat communities from Yellowstone National Park, Wyoming, USA - BED_host_MetaG | ecosystem: Environmental > Aquatic > Thermal springs > Hot (42-90C) > Microbial mats ... | reverse complement strand
TTCTTACGGTATCGTTATGACGATTTTTCCGAAATGGGTGCCGCTGGCGAGGCGCTGGTAGGCTTCTTCCGCCGCCTCGAAGGGAAAGACCTGATCGATCACTGGCTTGAGACCGCTATGGGTAATGGCCTGGTTCATCTCGGCGAACATCGCCCGCGAGCCGACATAGATCCCCTGCAGCCGCACCGAGCGGGTGAGAACGGCGCGCGGGTCGATCTGCCCGGGGCCGCTCAAGACGCCGATCACGGCGATGGTGCCGCCGACCCGCACGGATTTGAGCGAACGCTCGAGCGTGCCTGCCCCGCCCACCTCGACGACGAGATCGACCCCCTCGGGGAAGAGGCGGCGCACCTCCTCCTCGAAAGCCGGGGTCACGCTGCGGTCGATGCCATGATCGGCGCCCAGCGCGCGGGCGCGGGCGAGTTTGTCGGCATGGCCGGAGACGAGCACGGTCTCGGCGCCCATCAGGCGGGCGAACTGAAGGGCGAAGATCGAGACCCCGCCCGTTCCTATCAGCAGCACCCGCCGGCCGGGCGTCACGGCGCCGAGACCAACCACCGCATGCCAGGCGGTGAGGGCGGCACAAGGCAAAGTGGCCGCTTCGGCGAAAGAGAGATGGGGGGGAATGGGGAGCAGATTGGCCGCAGGGACCACCACTTCCTCGGCGAGCATCCCGTCGATACTGCCGCCGCGGGCAGCGAGGATCAGCCTCTCCTCGACCGGGCCGGCGAGCCAGTCGCGGAAAAAGGTCACCACCACCCGATCGCCAGGCGCCACCCCGCTGACCCCGGGCCCCACCGCCGCGACCTCCCCCGCCCCATCCGAGAGCGGCACCACGCCGGAGGCGACACCGCGGCCATAGCGCCCGGCGCGGACCAGGAGATCGCGGTAATTGAGGGAGGCGGCCCGCACCCGGATCAGGACTTCCCCCGCCGCGGGGCGCGGAGAGGGCCGCGCGGCATCGAGGACGAGCCGCCCCTCTCCCTTCTCGTCGAAATGAATTTCATAAGCCCGCATCGCTTCCCTCCCTTGGTCAGTATGCCGCCCCTCCGGGCCGGTGTCATTGATGATCCGTCCGTCCCTTCATGCCATATGTCTGCGCCATGTGTCTGCGCATGCCTCTCGTCTGCCCCGACACTCCTGCCCTTTCCCCATGCGGTCTCCGCTTCCCCGGTCTTTCCCTCTTGAAAAGACTCCACCCTCTCCCCATTTCGTGAAGTGCCTCGATGGCCAAGGCCGCGTCCCAGACGCGGGCCAAATGGCCAATCGGTCTCACAACCGAGAGATCTTCTCTGCCGGCCATGAAGGCGGAGAGAAGAAAGCTCGAAGAAAGGAGGTGAGAGCGATGTGGAGGAAGCTCTGGCAGGATGTCGCCAAAGGGGTCAGCCTGATCAACCTGGTGGTGGCGGTTCTTCTCTTCATCGCCCCCTGGGTGGTAGGCTTCTCGGCGGTCAGCAAGGCCGCGGTCGATGCCTGGGTGGTGGGCGTCCTCCTCGCTTTGGCCGCAGCCGATGGTCTGCTGCGCGAGGACCGATGGCACACCTGGGCTGAGGGAATCCTGGGTCTGTGGGCGTTTTTCGCCCCATGGATTCTGGGCTTCCCCGCTGAAACCGGGGCGGTGGTGAGCCACGTCATCCTCGGCCTCATCACCGTGATCGCAAGTGTGACCGCGCTCAGTCTGACGGGCCGGTCGCACTCGTCGCCAAAGACCGCCTGAGATTCTTCCGCGAGAGGAAAGAGTTGCACCCGTTGGGTGCAACTCTTTTTTTGTTCGCCATTCTTCAGTGAAGAGGTTCGCGTTCCTCCCGCCCGCCCCTCAGGCCGGGACGATCGGGTGCTTCACCTTCTGAAACACCCCGAGCGCTTGATCGTCGAGACGGAGATGGGCTTTGAGGAGATCGGGCGGGGTGAGGGCCAGCCACTGATTGAGCGAAAGATCGGCGTAGTGGTCACTCTTGAAGATTTCGAGGAAGCGGAGCGTTTGCGAGCCGGTGTTCTCGATGTAATGGCCCATCGCGAAAGGGACGTATCCCACGTCGCCCGCCCGGAAATCGAAAGTGCGCGCCTGCCCCGAAGAGGCAAAGACGGTCATCCGCGCCTCCCCTTCGATGTAGTATTGCCACTCATCGGCATTGGGATGCCAGTGCAGCTCGCGCATCCCGCCGGGATCGATCTCGACGAGAGCGGCGGCGATGGTTTTCGAGACCGGGAAATTGCTCGAATCGGTGATCCGCACCCGTCCGCTCTTGGTGACGATGGGCTCTTGCGCGAGCATGTGATGGCTGAAGCTCTGCGGCACGGGATCGGCGCCGCGGAGCCGGTCGGCCCCGAGCGGCGGCGGCACCGGCGCCTTGAAGATGTAGAGTTCCTCGGGATCGGGCGTGGCGGCGAAGAAATCTTTGGCGACGCCGAAATTCTTGGCGAGCACTTCGGGCGGCGTGTGCTTGATCCAGTCGCTGAGGAGAAAGGTCGAGTCCTCGTCGAAAGCGCCATCGTCGAAAACGAGGAGGAATTCGCAGCCATCCGGCCCGAGCCCCTGAATGGAGTGGGGAATGCCGGGAGGGAAATACCAGAGATCGCCCACCCCGACATCGTCGACGAAATTGCGCCCCATCGCATCGATCGCGGTGATCCGCGCCGAGCCGTAGAGCATGAACGCCCACTCGGCCTCCTTGTGCCAATGCAGCTCACGGATGCCGCCGGCATTGAGGCGCATATTGACCCCGGCGATGGCCTTGGAGACCCCGAGCTCGCGCACCGTGATCTGCCGCGTCCAGCCGCCGCTCGATTGGCGGATGTGAGAGTCGGCATAGGAAAAGCGGAGATTGGGGAGCGTGCCGTGATCGGTCGCCGGGGGATTGATGATGTCGGGATTCTCGGCGGCGCGGACCGGATCGCGCGGACCGGGATCGGTGCCGCCGATACCCGGCGCCCGGGAAGGCTCGGGCTCGGCGGCCGAGGCCTGAGCCGCGATCATGCCGGCAGCGCCCAGGGCAAGGCCGGTGAGCAAGTCTCGGCGAGGGGTGAGCGGCATCTCTTTCCTCCATGCGGCTTGAGTTGCTTTTCGATACGGCCAGGGTGACACTCTGGCCCGGAGATGGGAAGCCGCCAAACCCCACCGATGGTATTCATGACTCGTGAAAACCGTCCTCTCCCCCACCTCGACCCCCGCCTCCTCGAGAGTTTCCTCGCGGTGGCGGAAAGCGGGCATTTCAGCCACGCCGCAGAGCGGCTCGGGCTTTGCCCCTCGACGGTGAGCCAGCACGTCGCCCGCCTCGAGGCCGCTCTCGGAGTACGCCTCTTCCGGCGGGATACCCACTCGGTCGGCCTCACCCCGGACGGAGAGCGCCTCCTCCCCCATGCCCGCGCCATCCTCACCGCGCATGAGCGGGCCGTCCGCAGTTTCGCCGAACGGCGGATTCGGGGGCGGCTCCGTTTCGGCGCTTCCGAGGATCTCGTCCATCACTGGCTGAGCCCGGTTCTCGCCGAATTCGTCGCAACCCACCCCGAGATCGATCTCGAACTCACCGTCGCCCTCTCCGCAACTCTCGTCACCGCCCTCGATGAGGGCCGTCTCGACCTCGTCTGCTGCAAGCGCTTCCCCGGCCAGGCCGCCGCCCGCCGCCTGTGGCGGGACGAAGTGGTGTGGGCCTCGGGCCGGGCGGAGGAGAGGGCGGATCGGGACCCTCTCCCCCTCATCCTCTACCCTCCCCCCAGCATGACCCGCGAAATGGCGCTCGCCGCCCTAGAGCGCGAGGGGCGGCGCTTCCGGATCAGCTGCACGAGCAGCACCCTTTCCGGTCTGCTCGCCGCAAGCCGCGCCGGTCTCGGCCTCGTCGCTTTCGCCCGGCGCCTGCTCCCCGAAGGGCTCCGTGAAAGTCAGATCCTTCCCCCGCTCGGCGTGGTCGACTTCGTGCTGCTCGAAGCCCCCCTCCGGGCAGACACCGCTCTTCCCGTCCGCGCCCTCTCGCGGGCGATCGCCGAGCGGGCCCGCCACGATTTCGGCCCCCCGCCCGGCGATTCTCTCCTTCTCTCCCTTTTCGACCCTTGACCGGTGAGTGGGGCGGGAGAAACCTCACTTTCATGGAAGGAAACGTCCCGCCGCCGCCCCGCTCTTCTCTCGGGGGCGGCCTGACTTGGCCGTGGCTCGCCCGCGCCCTCGACTGGCGGGTCGGCATCGTGCCGCTTCCGGTCTATCCGCTCCTCGCCCTCCTCCTCGGCCTCCTCGCCTGGCGCGGCGCCTTGCGGCCCGATCTCACCGTGATGATCCCGACCCTCGCCCTCGGCGCCTTCACCACTGCCGAGCTCGGCCATCGCCTGCCCCTTCTCCGCCAGATCGGCGGGGCGGCCATCCTCACCGTCTTCCTCCCCTCCTACCTCGTCTACGCCCATCTCCTGCCCGCCCCTTTCATCGGGGCGATCGAAAGCTTCACCCGCCAGTCGAACTTCCTCTACCTCTTCATCGCCTCGATCATCGTGGGCTCCATTCTCGGCATGGAGCGCCATATCCTCATCGCAGGCTTCCTCCGCATTTTCTTCCCCCTCTTCGCAGGCTCCCTTGCCGCCCTCCTCACCGGCTCCCTCGCCGGGGTGGTAAGCGGGCTCGGGCTCTACCACACCGTCTTCTTCATCGTGGTGCCGATCATGGGAGGAGGCGTCGGCGAAGGAGCGCTCCCCCTCTCCATCGGCTATGCCGGTCTCCTCCACGCCTCCCAGGGGGAACTCTTCGCCGAGATCCTCCCCGCCGTCCTCCTCGGCAATCTCGCCGCCCTCCTCCTCTCCGGAGGGCTTGCCGCCTGGGCCCGGCGCCGGCCCCACCTCACCGGCTATGGCCTGCTCACCGCGGAAGGAAACGATCTTTCGGCACAGCCCCTTCCCCCCGCCCCGCCGACCCCGCGCGGCATCGCGGCGGCGGGGATCCTCGCCCTCACCCTCTACCTCCTCGGCGTCACCGTGCAGGAGCTGAGCGGGTTTCCCGCCCCCGTCCTCATGCTCGCCCTCGCCGTCGGGCTCAAGCTCCTCGACGGTGTGTCGGCCGAGACCCGGAGTGCGGCTCTCGCCCTCTATCAATTCTTCGCACAATGCGTGACCTATCCGCTGATCTTCGCGATCGGCGTGGCGATGACGCCATGGTCGAAGCTGATCGGCGCCTTCACCCCGGCGACATTGTGGGTGGTCGTGGTGACCGTGGCCACCCTCATGGGCACCGGCTTCATCGCCGGCCGCCTGATCGGCCTCTATCCGGTGGAGGCGGCCATCGTGAATGCCTGCCACAGCGGGCAGGGCGGCACCGGCGACGTCATGATCCTCACCGCCGCCGAACGGATGCCGCTCATGCCCTTCGCCCAGATCGCCACCCGGATCGGCGGGGCGATCACCGTCACCCTCGCCCTCACCGCGCTGCGTTTTCTCGTCTAGGATCCCGCCATGCCGGCTCCCCGCCCTGCCCCGCCCTTCGCGCCCGCCCTTCCCGCCGCCGAGTTCACCCCGGCGGCGCAGGGCCCGCTCGCCGGGCTCTGCGTGCTCGACCTCTCCCGGCTGGTCGCAGGGAACGTCTTGAGCTGGTGGCTGGCCGATTTCGGCGCGGAGGTGATCAAGGTGGAAGACCCCGAACGGGGGGATCCGCTCCGCGCCTGGCAGCAGCAGGGGGTGAGTTTTTTCTGGAAAGTGTTCGGCCGTAACAAGCGCTCGCTCGCCCTCGATCTCAAGAGCGAGGAGGGCCGCGCCCTCATCGGGCGGCTTGCCGCGAAAAGCGCCGTGCTGATCGAAAATTTCCGCCCCGGCACGCTGGAGGCGATGGGGCTCGCCCCCGAGCGGCTATGGGCGGCCAATCCCTCCCTCGTCATCGCCCGCGTCTCCGGCTTCGGCCAGGATGGGCCCTACCGCCGCCGCCCCGGTTTCGGCACCCTGGTCGAGGCGATGTCCGGATTTGCCGCCAAATGCGGCTTTCCCGACCGTGAGCCGTTGCTCCCGCCCCTGGCGCTCGCCGACATGATCGCAGGCCTCGCCGGGGCCTTCGCCACTCTCGCCGCGCTGCGCACCGCCGAGGCCACCGGCCGCGGCCAAGTGATCGACATCGCCCTCCTCGAGGCCATCCACACCCTGCTCGGCCCCGATACCGCGATCTTCGCCGCGCTCGGCGAAAAACCGGCGCGGACCGGCAACCGCTCCCTCACCTCCGCTCCGCGCGGCGTCTTCCGCACCCGGGATGGGCGCTACGTCGCCCTCTCGGCCTCCATGCAAACCATGGCCGAGCGTCTGTTCCGGGCGATCGGGCGGCCGGAGATGATCACCGATCCCCGTTTCCGCACCAATTCCGACCGCCTCGCCCATGTCGAGGCCTGCGAGGCGCCGATCGCCGCGTTCATCGCGGCCCGCGATCTCGATGAGGTCCTCGCCCTCTTCGAAGCGGCCGAAGTCACCGTGGCCCCGGTCTACGAAGTCGACCAGTTCGTCGCCGACCCGCAGGTGACGGCGCGGGGAACGGTCCTCGCCCTCCCTGACGCCGAGCTCGGCCGGATCGCTCTCCCGGCGGTCACCCCGCGCCTTTCTGCCACCCCCGGGGCGCTCCGCCATCCTGCCCCGGCCTTGGGGGCCGATACCCGCGCCCTCCTCACCGAGCTCGGCCTCGGCGCGGCGGAGATCGAGGCGCTTGCCGCCCGCGGCCTCATCCGTCTCGGGGAAGAGGAAGGGGAAGAGAAAGACGGGAAAGAGGAGACGGAAGAGCCATGAGAGGTGATGCGGACTGGCCGGCGTGGCGGTCGCTGCTCTACGTTCCGGCCACCAATGAACGCTTCGCCCGCAAAGCGGCAGAGAGCGGGGCAGATGCGGTGATCCTCGACCTCGAGGACTCGGTCCCCCCCGCCGAAAAGCCCCGGGCGCGCGCCCTGCTCGCTGCCCACGCCGCCCTCGCCCGCGCCGGCGGGGCCGACATCGTGGTCCGCCTCAACCGCCCCTGGCGCCAGGCGATCGCCGATCTCGAAGCGGCGGTCATCCCCGGCGTGAGCGCGCTCAAACTGCCCAAAGTGGAGAGTGCCGCGCATGTCGCGGCCATCGGCGAGGTGGTCGAGGAACTCGAAGCAGAGCGCGGCCTGCCCAAAGGTGCGATCCGCTTCATTCCGATGATCGAGACGGCCCGGGGTTTTTTCGAGGCCCCCGCCATCGCCGCCGCCCATCCCCGCAACGTCGCGCTCGCTCTCGGTGTCGAGGATTTCTCGGCCTCGCTCGGCATGGAGCCCCATTTCGAAGGGCTTCTCTATCCCAAGCAATGGGTGGCGATCGCCGCCCGCGCCGCCGGTCTCATGCCGCTCGGCTTCATCGGTACGGTGGCCGAGTTCCAGGACCTCGAGGCGCTCGGCGAAACCCTGAGGCGGTCCCGGCGGCTCGGCTTCGTCGCAGCAGCGGCCATCCATCCGGTGCAGATCCCCCTCATCAATCGAGAATACGGGCCCAAGCCCGAGGAAATCAGCCGCGCCGAGCGTCTGATCGCGGCCTATGAGGCGGCGGAGCGGGAGGGGATTGGCGCGATCCGTTTCGAAGGAAAAATGATCGACGTGCCGGTGGTCGAACGTGCCCGGGCCTTTCTGCGCCGGGCCCGCGCCCTGGCCGAAAAGGGGCGAGGGGGCGGCTGAAGGCGGCCGCGGCGCACCGCGATTTGATCGCCGTGGGCTTGCTCTCTTGTCGGATGGGGCGGAAAAAGAGATCCTCCCCTAATGGGCGCGCGCCTCGATCACGCGATCGAGAGCTTCGGCCACCGCTTCGATCGGCGCCATGCCGTCGATGGTGACGAGAAGGCCTTTGGCGCGGTAATAGGGAAGCAGCGGGGCGGTCTGGCGGTGATAGGCGGCGAGCCGGGCGGCGACCGTCTCGGCGCGGTCGTCGGCGCGGCGGACGAATTCGGTGCCGCCGCAGACGTCGCACACTCCGGGCAGCTTGGTCGGCTTGAAACGGTCATGATAGCCGGCCCCGCACCGGGCGCAGGAGAAGCGCCCGGCGATGCGCTCGATCAAGGCCTGGTCGTCGACCGCGAGCTCGATCACCGCGGTGAGGGAGAGGGAGCGTTCGGCGAGCAGGGCATCGAGCGCCTCGGCCTGCGGTACGGTGCGCGGGAAGCCATCGAGGATGAAACCCGCCTCGGCCTCGGGCGTGGCGAGCCGCGCCCGCAGCATGGCGATGATGAGCGCGTCGGGAACGAGTTCGCCCCGCTCCATGATCGCCTTGGCTTCGCGCCCGATCTCGCTGCCGGCCGCCACTTCGGCGCGCAACATGTCGCCGGTGGCGATGGCGAGCAGCCCGTGACGCTCGGCCAGACGTTTGGCCTGGGTGCCTTTGCCGGCGCCGGGAGGGCCGAGCAGGATGAGATTGAGCGCCATGTCTCCTCCTTCTTCCCTGGGGTTTCTCCGTCTTTCGGGCTCAGCGGGCCCGCGCCCTGAGGCGGGACTTACGGATCAGCCCCTCGTATTGGTGGGCGAGCAGATGGGCCTGGACCTGGGTGATGGTGTCCATCGTCACCGAGACCATGATCATGAGGCTGGTGCCGCCGAAATAGAACGGCACACCGTAATGGCTGATGAGGATCTCGGGGAGGAGGCAGACGGCGGTCACGTAGAGCGCCCCGATGGTGGTGAGGCGGGTGAGCACGTAGTCGAAATACTCCGCCGTGGCCTGGCCGGGGCGGATCCCCGGAATGAAGCCGCCATATTTGCGGAGATTTTCCGCGGTTTCCTCCGGGTTGAACACCACCGCCGTGTAGAAATAGGAAAAGAAGATGATGAGCGCGGCGTAGAGCACCATGTAGAGGGGCTGGCCATGGGCGAGCTCCCCGGTGATCCAGGTGAGCCAGGCCGGCCCCGAGGCGTGGGAGAAACCGGCGAGGGTGGCGGGAATGAGGAGGATGGAGCTTGCGAAAATCGGCGGGATGACGCCCGAGGTGTTGAGCTTGAGCGGCATGTGGGTGGCCTCGCCGCCGAACATGCGCATGCCGACCTGCCGTTTCGGGTACTGGACCACCACCCGGCGGTGCGCCCGTTCCATGAAGACGATGAAGGCGATCACCAGGACGGCGATGACGAGGAAGCCCACGATGAAGAACCCCGAGAGCGCCCCGGTGCGGCCGAGCTCGAGCAGGGTGGCGAGGGCGTGCGGCAGATTGGCGACGATCCCCGAGAAGATGATGAGGCTGGTCCCGTTGCCCACCCCGCGCGCGGTGATCTGCTCGCCGAGCCACATCAGGAAGACCGTGCCGCCGGTGAGGGTGATGACCGTATCGAAGCGGAAGAACCAGCCGGGATTGATCACCGCCGGGCCGAAACTGCCGCGCAGGCTCTCGAGACCGAGCGCGATGCCGTAGGCCTGGAAGGCGGCGATCACCACGGTGAGGTAGCGGGTGTACTGGTTGAGCTTCTTGCGCCCGCTCTCGCCTTCTTTCTTGAGGGCCTCGAGCGAGGGCAAAGCCGCCGACATCAGCTGGATGATGATGCTCGCGCTGATGTAGGGCATGATGTTGAGGGCGAAGACGGTGAGGCGGCGCAGTGCGCCGCCGCTGAACATGTCGAACATGCCGAGGATCCCCCCGCCATGTTGCGCCATCATCTCGCCCATCACCGCCGAGTCGACCCCGGGGAGCGGGATGTAGGTGCCGAGCCGGTAGACGATCAGGGCCCCGAGGGTGAACCAGATCCGTTTCTTGAGGTCGGTCGCCTTGGCAAACAGACCGAGATTGAGGTTCGCTGCCAGCTGTTCTGCCGCTGAGGCCATGATCCGCATCTCCCGCCTGCGCCCCGGCCGGGCGCAGGCCTTCATCTTAAGGGTGAAGGCCCGGCCCTGACAACCGGCCTCAGGCGGAGGCCGGCTCGCCCTCGGCGGCGCGCCGCGTGACGGTGACCGTCCCCCCCGCCGCCTCGACCGCGGCGATCGCGGCTTTCGAGGCGCGGCTCACGGTGAGGCGGAGCGGCACCGTGAGGGTGCCGTGAGCGAGCAGCACCACGCCCGCGGTGCCGCGGCGGTCGACGAGGCGGAGGGCCTCGAGCCGGTCCTCATCGAGCGTGCTCCCCGCTTCGATCCGCCCTTCGGCCACGGCGCGCGCCAGGGTGGCGAGGTTGAGCGGGGCGAAGACCTCGCGGAAGGGGTTGTGGAAGCCGCGCTTGGGCAGGCGGCGGTAGATGGGGAGCTGGCCGCCCTCGAAGCCGTTGAGGGAGACGCCGGTGCGCGCCTTCTGCCCCTTCACGCCGCGCCCCGAGGTCTTTCCCTTGCCCGAACCGATACCGCGCCCCAGGCGCTTGCTGCGCTTGCGGGCGCCGGGATTGTCACGGATCTCGTTGAGTTTCATCCTTCACCCCCGAGCGTCTCGACTTTCACCAGATGGGCCACCCGCCGCACCATGCCGCGGATGACCGGGGTGTCGGGGAGCTCGCGCCAATAGCCCACCCGGCCGAGGCCGAGCGCCCGGATGGTCGCCTTCTGATCCGGCTTGCGCCCCGAAGCGGAGGCGATCTGCCGGATGCGGAGCCGCGCCCCCGTCCTTTGCTGTTCTTTCGTCTCAGCCATGGCTCGCCCCCACCGCGCTTCCCTCACGCCGCCCGCTCAGGATCTCGGAGACCTTCTTGCCGCGGCGCTGCGCCACCATGCGCGGGCTCTGGCAGGCCTTGAGGGCAGCGAAGGTCGCCTTGACCATGTTGTGCGGATTGCGGCTGCCGAAGCTTTTGGCCACCACGTCGGCGATGCCGAGCGCCTCGAACACCGCCCGCAAGGGGCCGCCGGCGATGATCCCGGTGCCGGCCGGGGCCGAGCGGAGCAGCACGTGCCCCGCGCCGAAGCGGCCTTCGATGTCGTGGTGCAGGGTGCGCCCCTCGCGCATCGGCACCCGGATGAGCGCCCGCCTGGCCTGTTCGGTGGCCTTGCGGATCGCTTCCGGCACCTCGCGCGCCTTGCCCGAGCCATAGCCCACCCGGCCCTTCTGGTCACCGACCACGACCAGGGCAGAAAAGGCGAACCGCCGCCCGCCCTTCACCACTTTGGCGACGCGGTTGACCGCCACCAGCTTGTCGATGAACTCTTCGCCGTCCTCGCGTTCGCGGCCACGCGCCTCGCGCTGCTCCCGTGCCATGTCTTCGCCCTCAGAAGTCGAGGCCGCCGGCCCGCGCCGCTTCGGCGAGGGCCTTGACGCGCCCGTGATAGAGATAAGCCCCGCGGTCGAACACCACCTTGTCGATCCCGAGCGCGCGCGCCCGTTCGGCGATCAGGGCCCCGACCGCCGCCGCCGCTTCGCGGTCCGCGCCGGTGCGAAGCTTCTCGCGCAGCGCCTTCTCGAGCGTGGAGGCGGCACAGAGCGTCACCCCGCGCGTATCGTCGATGATCTGCGCATAGATCTGCTTCTGGGACCGGAACACCGAGAGCCGCAACCGCCCCCCGCTCTTCTGGCGCAGGGAGAATCTCAGCCGGCGCTTGCGGCGCTCACGCAACGCCCTCACATCCATCGTCCACCTCTCTTCGCCGCCGCGATCATTTCTTCTTGCCTTCCTTGCGGCGGATCACTTCGTCCTCGTAACGGACCCCTTTGCCCTTGTAGGGCTCCGGGGGACGGAAGCTCCGGATCTCGGCCGCGACCTGCCCCACCTTCACCTTGTCGGCGCCGCTCACCTTGATCGTGGTGGGTTTCTCGCAGACGATGCTGATTCCTGCCGGGATCTCGTAGACCACTTCGTGCGAGAAGCCGAGATTGAGCAGGAGTTTGTTGCCCTGCACCTGGGCGCGGTAGCCGGTGCCATTGATCTCGAGAGTGCGGCTGTAGCCTTCGCTCACCCCTTTGACCAGATTGGCGATGAGGGCCCGCGTGGTCCCCCACATCATCCGCGCCTGGCGGCTTTCGCTGCGCGGCGCCACGGCGATCTTGCCCTCGGCCACCGTCACCGAAACGAGATCGGAGAGAGGAAGTTCGAGGCGGCCGAGCTTGCCTTTGGCGGCGAGCACCCGTTCGGCGAGGCTCACCTCGACGCCGGGCGGGATCGCCACCGGATATTTCCCAACGCGCGACATGGTCCGACTCCTCAGAACACCCGGCAGAGCACTTCGCCACCGACATTGG
>Ga0079046_1000321_pt1 | contig 12177 bp, 11 predicted proteins | sample BED_host_MetaG_FD_76330 | JGI IMG/M metagenome (GOLD analysis project Ga0079046, IMG submission 76330) | Hot spring microbial mat communities from Yellowstone National Park, Wyoming, USA - BED_host_MetaG | ecosystem: Environmental > Aquatic > Thermal springs > Hot (42-90C) > Microbial mats ... | reverse complement strand
CTTTGTCTAGCTGGAGGTTCATTCTCCTTGACAAGCGTAACTATATCTCTTACCAGTTCATCTCGCTCACTGATGCAAGCAAGATGGTATACTCTCCATCCAGTATCCCTCTCTTCTCCATTACATGGTCAAGATTCATCGGAGCCCACACCCTGACTACGTTCATGATTGATTGAATCAAGATGACATTATGGACGAAAGGAATTAAGCGACAACCTCCTACTCTTGAAAAGACATAGATACTTATTGAAATAGAAAATATGAATGGTTTCGATGCCTCGTCAGGTTCTTTCAGTTCAACTGCTAAGCTAGGTGATGCAAGCGGGATATGATGAGAAAGTGCTTGTAATCTTCAGAAAATAATATCTTATACAGCGTTAGATGCTTTCTCCCTAGGCAGGCTGATATCTTTGGGTATACCTGAGAAGATCAAGAAAATTGAAGAAGACCTAAAGCGAACTCAGGTGAACAAAAAGACTGAGCATCATATAGGCCTTCTCAGGGCAAGACTTGCAAAGCTAAAGCAGGAGCTTGAGGAGCAGCAGCAAAAAGGAGGAGGTTCAAGTCTAGGCTTTGATGTAAAGAAGTCAGGTGATGCAAGCATAGTGCTTATTGGCCTGCCCAGCGTTGGCAAATCTACACTACTTAACAGGCTTACAAATGCAAAGTCAAAGGTAGGAGCATACCAATTTACTACTTTGGATGTTGTGCCAGGAATGATGGAATATAGAGGAGCTAATATACAGATTCTTGACCTGCCAGGAATAATTCAGGGCGCGTCAAGCGGAAAAGGACTTGGTAAGAGGGTTCTCTCAGTAGCAAGGTCGGCAGATATGATTCTTTTTGTTGTAGATGTTTTTCAGCCAGATGCCAGAAGCCTGCTTGAAAAGGAGTTAAGGAGCATAGGGATAAGGGTCGATGAAAGGCCTCCAAACATTCAGGTGGAGAAGACAAATGCAGGAGGAATAGGTGTTATACAGGCGGCAAAGATGACAAAGATAAGCGAAAAGCTGGTGAAGGATATAGCTAGAATGTATGGTGTGAACAACGCAAGAATTGTAATAAGGGAAGATATCAGCGATGAACAGCTTACGGATGTTTTGCTGGGAAACAGAGTCTACATACCTTCCCTAACAGTTATGAATAAGATAGACCTTGTCAACTCAGGGTTCATAAACGAGCTTGAGCAAAAACTACCTTACAAATTCATCCCAGTATCTGCAGAATCAGATATAAACATCAATGCCCTTAAGGAAGAGATATTCAAAAAGCTTGGCTTCATAAGAGTTTACATGAAGCCCAGGGGAAGAGAGGCAGATTTTGAAGAGCCTATGATAGTTAGAAATGGCTCGACAGTTCTGGAGATATGCAACAGGCTTCACAGGAACCTTAAGGATGATTTCAGATATGCCATGGTATGGGGGAAGAGTGTAAAATTCGCAGGCCAAAAGGTTGGGCTCGACCATGTGCTTATGGATGAAGATGTATTAACTCTGGTAACAAAATAGTTTTCATGCTGAAAACTTTGAACTCAGATACTGCAGTAATGGCTTCGGGTCATAAAGCTTTCCAAATACCTTCTTCTGCAGCTCCTGAGGAGAATACACTGCTCCATACTGATGTATATTATCTCTCAGCCAATCCTTTATATTTTGTAACTTTCCTTTTGCAATAATATCGCTCATATCTATCTCGTTACTTATACGCTGATAGCACATTCCAGCTATTACATTTCCTACTGTATAGTTCGGGAACGAAGCAAACCCTCCATGGCTCCAGTGAATATCTTGCAAGCATCCCTCAGCATCGTTCTTTGGCCTAATGCCTAGATACTCTTCAATAGTGTCATTCCATAGCTCTGGTACTTCAGATACTTTGGCCTCATCTTTGAAGAGTTTCTTTTCTACATGATATCTTAAAGCGATATGGAAATTATATGTTAACTCATCCGCATCAACTCTTATCAGGCTTGGTCTAACTGTATTAACATATCTGAATAACGATTCAGAGTCGTATTTAGAAGTGAAAGAGAGATGCTTCTTTATGTAAGGCTGTATAAGCTCGATGAAACCACTGCTCCTTCCTATAACATTCTCCCAGAATCTCGATTGTGACTCATGAAAACCTGACGAAACTCCTCTGGCAAGAGGAGTGTAAGATAGCTCTTGAGAGACCTGAAGCTCATATATTGCATGGCCAGATTCATGAATTGTTGAATACATGCTTGATTTGAAATCTTTACCCTCATACCTTGTCGTTATCCTCACATCGTTGACATCAAACGATATTGTGAATGGGTGAGTTGATACATCCATCCTGAACCTGCTTGCAGGCATCTTTAGCAATGACAATATATCTGAATTGAGAGCAGCCATAGCATTAACATCATACTTCACATCTTCAAGTTCATGCTTGCCTGGGAAATATTTTGATGCAGCGACTTTTGAGACCAGCTGCTTAAGAGAAGGGATTAGAGTTGAAAAAATGCTATCCATTATGCTGCTGCTCAAACCTTCCTCTGACTGGTCTAGAAGTGCATCATAAGCATCTTTTCCATCAGCCAGCTTCTCACCCTCCTCCTTCTTCAATTCTAACAACCTTTCAAGGTGTGGCTTAAATAATGAAAAATCTGATTTTGCCCTTGCATTTCTCCATACAACTCTCGCCTCAGTAGTTGCCTTCTGTATTTGAGAGATGAGTTCAGAAGGCACCTTTGAATAATAATCTATTCTCCTACCTATCACCCTGAGCAGACCCTTTTCTTCATCTGTTAGGTCTTTGAGCTTGTTTGCGGAATTAACATAAGGCTGCAGTTCAAGAGTGAATTTTTGCATCAATATTGAAAGCTCAGAAAGAGAAGCACCTCTTGCAGCAGCTCCTTCCTGAGGCATATAAGTCTCAAGGTCCCACCTCATCAGCTGGGAAGCATGGTTAAGCGCCCATATTGCTCTGTATTTTTCAAGAATCTCTTTAACCTCTTTTCTCGCCTTCATAACTTAGGCATTGAATACATACGTTTTTGAAAATTGCGGTTTTGAAATGCTCTGAATGAAGATGTTTTGCATTCTTTACCTAGGAGCTTCACATACCGTTTAATTGTCAAGATACAGCACAACGTATTTATTAATGCGTGTTTTCGATGAGCAATTACGGTGCATGTTATTTATGTCATCTGACAATCCTGACATAAGGCAGCAGGTAAAGGAGCAGAGCGGTAGCTTGAAGAGGCTCCAAACGATGATACCAGGCTTAAGAGGGTACAGAAAGTCTGAAGACGTAAGAATATCTGATGAATTGCTGAGAAATCAAGTAGCAGATAGATTGCTTCAGGCAAAGGGAAATCTTGAGCAATTGAGAAGGCAGATAGCTAACAGTGCAGATTATACAAATTTGACTCTTGTTGGCTCTGCAATCTCTCAACTTCAGCAGTTTGCAGGAGAGTTAAGGCATTCTGAACAGGGCTACTCAGGTCTTGCTCCCAGCATAAGCATAACAGAGCAGACATTGAACAAGCTTTATGATTATGATTATGCGTTTGTTCAATCAGCATACGATTTGCTTAATGCAACTTCATCTTTCAACTATGACCCTTCAGCCCCAAACTCTGTTTCCTCTTTTCTCAACAATATCATGAAGCAGGTTCAGAATCTGAAACAGAAGTGGGAGCTAAGAATAGAAGCGGTGGAGGGAATACTATTAAAATGAATCATGCTATAGAGATAGGAGGGGGTTGAATATTGGTATTCGGTAAAAAACAGCCTGCATCAGGCATTCCAAGCTCAGGTGGAAGCGTTCTTGGAGCCACAACTATAGAGTGGGAGCCTCAATTCAAGCAGGGGAATGTAATGTGGAAAGTGCCCAGGCTGATTAGGTTTGGGGATAACATAGTTGTAAGGGAGGATGAAATAGCTGTATTCTACAGGGATGGCAAGGTATTGACATACTTTGACCAACCTAACAGATATGCATTAACAGATTTTAATGCTCCTATAGTTGGAGGTCTATTAAAATTCTTTACAGGCGTACAGCAGCAGGCTGAGGTATATTACCTTCAGAAAAGATTCCTGGATGGAAAATTTGGAAGCACACAGCCATACCAGTTTGTTGACCCTGTATTTGGCATAGTCAATCTAAGGGTCTTTGGAGAGTATAGATATAGAGTCTCTTCTCCTGAGAATTTTATCAACCAGTTTGTAGGCACTTTTGCTGCTGAGACTGCTGATGATGTAGAATCTAGACTGAAGGAGCAGATGGTAATATTGGTATATAATGCACTGGGAAAGATGAAGAGCCAAGGACTTAAGGTTACTGACCTTGCTGCAAACCTGACAAATATAGAGCAGCTTGTTCTTGCATCAGCCCCTGACCACTTTGGACAGTACGGTGTGGAGATAAACAAGGTTTCAGGCCTTACGATAAGCCTGCCTGATGAGGTGCAGAAGGCAATAGACACAAGGTCCGAGATGTCAGTGCTGGGGGTAAATTATCTTCAATACCAAGCTGGACAGGCTATGGTAGACGCAGCCAAAAACCCATCAGGAGGAGCTGGGGCTGCAGCAGGAGTAGGAGTAGGCCTGGGAGCTGGAGTAGGATTAGGCTACGCAGTTGGTGGTCAATTTGCTCAGGGTTTTGCTCAGCCTCCTATGAAAGCATGTCCCAGTTGTGGAGCAATGATACCAGCAAATTCAGCATTCTGCCCGAGCTGCGGCGCGAACCTTGGAGTTGCAAAGCAACAAAATACAGTTGCTTGCCCCAAATGTGGCACTACAGTGCAAGCAGGTACAAAATTCTGCCCCAACTGTGGAACTCAGATAAGCCAGGAAAAGAAGTGTCCCAGCTGCGGCGAAAGTGTATCGCCTACTGCCAAGTTCTGCCCCAATTGTGGAAAGCAGCTTTAAAAGAGGTGAAGCAGCTATGTTCTGCCTTAAGTGTGGAACCCAGCTACCTGATGATGCAGTATTCTGCTACAAATGCGGAACAAAACTGGCAGTTCAAACAGCTCAGGCTGTGAGCAATGAAGATGTACTTGCTCCAACGAATGCAACATCTCTCAAATGCCCAAGCTGCGGTGCACCAATCTCTCCGAAATTTGGAGAGATGGTTATTACTTGTGAATATTGCGGAAGCAGCATATCTCTAGGCTCAGCAGGCTGGAAGAGCATACAGAAGCATACAATGCTTCCTTTAAAGATACAGAGCCAGGATGAGATAATAAGAAGAGTGCATGACATGATGGATAGAGGTTTGTTGCATAGACATCTGCAGGAAAGTTCAACGCTTGAGGAAGCTACACTTAGCATTGTACCATACTGGATAATACCTGTATCTGCTAGAACATCAATAGTTGCAGCTGATGTTGCTGCAGAGGCAGGGACCATAGCTACCACAGCAGCTCTGATGGGAGTGCTGGGAGGGTTTGGAGGAGGAAGAAGGGGCTATGGGTTTGGAGGAGGATTGCTAGAAGGTGCAGTGATAGGCTCAGTAGTTGGAGGAGGCGGGGGAGGAATGAGAAAAGCTGTACAGATGAATGCAAATTATAATTATCCTGTTGTTGCATTGAAGGCTCTGACAGAATACCAGCCAAAAGATTATCAGTTCAACCTAGATGAAAGAGTGCTGTTTGATATTTCAAAGATACCGAAGGGTGTAAAGGTGCTAAATGGAGATTTAGGTGAAGATGCTGCCAAATATCAGGCAAAAACTCTGGTTGACCAATTGCAGGCGCAGAAGGCTCACGAAAAATACCATATGATCCAGCAGCTTCAGACTGAGATAGATGTTGCAGACGGTGAGTTGCTTCATGCACCTATATGGTTCGTCAGATACCAGCATAAAGGAAATAAGATAAGCCTAGTAGTCGATGCAAATTCTGGCAATGCAATAAACAGCATAGGACTTTAGAGCTAAATAGATACATAAAAAATAATTTACTTTATTCTTCTCATCACAAGGGCCGTTGCTGCTATAACTGCTATAGCTGCTATAATAATCCAGAAATCATAGTTCTGCGAAGACGGTTGATTAGATGATGGTATGCTTTGAAATGATGGTATGGATGCAGGAGGCTGACCACTCTGAACGCTCTGGTAAACTGCTGAAGGAATAGCCTGCTGCGATGAACCTATCATATTTGGCGGAAGTGATTGGGACATTGCTGGAGCATACACCCAGTATTTCTGAGGCTGGTAATGAAGAACTATCTTTGCACTGTTTTGCGGAGGGATTATGAGAGAACTGCCAGTGAAGCCAACAGACTGAGGCTGATAATAGACAGATACATTTATCAGCTCCCCTGCTATCTTTACAGTAATCGTTGTCATGTTGCTTGGCAGCTCAACCGGAAGCCAGAGCCATGCTGTAAGCTGAATTGGCAGCTCGGGAACTGTTAAAGTGACTTGGCCTGATTTGTTAGTCTGTCCCCACATCTTTATCTGTGACTGATTCACAGCATACCACAATCCATAGGCAGCAACAGGGCTTGCATACACATCTGCATTTACTGCAGGTGAGCCATCAGGCATTGTAACAGAAACATCTACTTTGTATACAGGTATCTCACCTGGAGAGCTTGTCTTGATTACTATGTTTGTGGAGGAATTGATGCTAGCCAATGCATAGCCATACTCTTCATAGAATCTGAATTGGGGAATTATGACTGCAGGGGAATTGATGCTTGAATAATTAGTTGATGACAATGCTGGTGGAGTGCTTGCTATGCTATTTGCTGAAGCCAATGGAAGAGGCCCAAATTCTCTTACAGCATTTGCAGTTATCAGGTATGTACCATTAGGCAAGCCAAAGGAGACTATTGGATAACTGCTTGAAGATTGAGCAACCATCTGGCCTGAAGAATTGTAGACATATACAGAATATTGACTGATTGTTGAATTTGTAGGCACTATCATAATCTGAACAATGTTAAGATTTGAGGCGTATGATAATGCCTGCACATTTGCTGTGTAAAATGATAACATTGAAATTATGAGAACTGGTATCAGTACAGCCCCTGTAATTTTAGCATATTTCTCTATCTTCTGCAATTTTATCGCCTGAAGAGTATAGGAATAAATATGATATAATAGAGCTAATTTGAATGTCTGTTCTGGATTTAAGAACGACTGTATTCTAATGTGTGGACAAAAATTCTATAGCTCTTCTTCCCACATTCTGGAAGCAAGCTTGCCATTTCTCTTGAAAAGGTCTATGGTATCTTTTGCCCTCTCTTTTCTCTCTCTGTGCTGTTCAAGAAAAGAGTTGACTTTATCGATAAGTATCTGCTTCAGCTCCCCGCTCAGCATCTTCCCTTCTTTATACTCATTTCTGATTTGGTTTATTTTTGCACTGTCTGGCTCGAAGAACATGTAGAGCCATTGGTATGATACATCTATATCTGGGTCCCCTCCATACTTTCTATGCTCTTCTATGCTTGCTCTTCCTCCACTAAAGGCATTTTTCCATATCTTATTTCTGACTGTTTTGGCATCGTCTGTAAGGTATATTGCTGTTTCAGGAAGAGATGCACTCATCTTCCCAGCTGGGCCTGTCAGTGCTGGTAAAAATTTGCTGTGAATTGCTGCCGTCTTCTTGTAGCCTAGAGATTCTGCTATATCCCTCTGAATCCTCCAGAATGGGTCTTGGTCTATTGCACTAGGTATCAGGCATCTCTTCTTCTCGAACATGCTTGGTGCAATCTGAACTGCAGGATAGAAGACGAAACCTATGTTTGTCTCGCTTGTAAAGCCGAAGACTGCTCTAACCACAGAAAAGTTAACCCTCTGTGCTATTCGAAGCGTTAGCTTGTACATTCTTCCCATGAATTCCGTATTCTGAAAGATGAAAGTCTTATCAGAATCAAAGCCAGCTGCAATTATATCAAGTATATTTTCATATGAATATCTTGCAGTATCCTCTAGCGAAAGGCCTTTCTCCTGAAGGAACCTCTCGTCATCAGTGACCTGAATGTACACGTTTGCATTGAATTTCTTCTGAAGCCAGCTTGTAAAGTAGAATTGAACTATGTGGCCTATATGCATAGGCCCACTTGGCCCTCTTCCAGTGTAAAGAAAGAAACCCTCACCTTTTTCAAACTCATCGAGTAATATATCTAGGTCTCTGTGTGAGTAATATATTCCCCTTTCGAGTATGTAATTCCTTTCCCCAGCATCCTTCATCAACCTTTCTCTCAACTGCTCGGTTAGGTGCTGTGTTCCAAATTGTTTGATCAGTTTATCATAATCTACCTGGCCTGATACCTGCCAAGGCGTAACTTCAAACGATTCTTTATGTGACAAGGTTTCCTTCCTTTCCTCATTTAACTATCTTGATATCCTTTTCAGCAGTCGTAAGTATCTTAGCTCCTTTTTCCGTAACAACAACATCATCCTCTATTCTTACTCCTCCCTTTCCTGCTATGTACACACCAGGCTCTACGGTCAGAACCATATTTGTCTGAAGAGAATCTTCACCATTCCTTGAAAGGGCCCTTCCGTAGCCATCATGCACCTCAAGTCCTAGATGATGGCCAAGACCATGAATGAACCTGCCCTTGAACTTGCTTGAGTCGATTACATTTAAGGCAATATTGTAGACATCCTTTCCTTTTACTCCCTGCTTTATAGATGCAATGGATTTTAGCTGTGCATCATTTACAATCTTGTACATCTCTTTTTGCAATTGACTTGCTTCTTTGAAAAAGTAAGTTCTAGTTAAATCAGAACAGTATAGATTGTATCTTGCCCCAATATCTACTAGAACTGTATCTCCTCTTCTCAGCCTTCTCATTCCAGGAGAATAATGAGGAATCGCAGAATTTTCTCCAAAGGCTATAATGCTGGAGAAGGATGGAGAGGCATCACTTTTCATTATCTCATACTCTATTTCAGCCCTTAATTCTGACTCAGTCATGTTCAAAGAAAGCATTTCGGGGACCTTATCGGCAACGTTTGAAATTATGTTGCAAGCCTTTCTTATAGCATCAACCTCATCTTGGTCTTTTATTCTTCTTGCAAAATCTATCGCTTCAGAAGCATCAACAATTCTTTGGCTTTCAACGAACTTCGTAAAAGCCAGATAATCGCTGTAACTTAATCCTCTGAAGTTAATCCCTATCTTCTTTACACCCTTTGTTATTTTAGCTATCACCTTGGCCAAGCCGTTCTGCTCTGATGTGTTGATTATATGAACATCATAGCCTTTCTGCCTTGCAGCCTCTTCCTCAAGAGGCGATGTGACAATTTCAACATGACCATCCCTAAAAAGGTAGCATTGGCTGTTTTCAAATATACCACTTGTATAGCCTGTTATGTAGAAAAAGTTTGGGTCTGTCCTCATTCCGTTGACTATTGCAATAGCAGATACGTCATCGCTCAACCTTTCAAAAAGTCTTTCAAACCTGTTTTTTTGCAAGCGATTCTTCACTGCAACCGCCAAAAACTATCCTCTTCATAACCTTTGAGGCTAGTTGGCAGCTATTTCACTTTCAAAAGTTGAGCGAAGATTTCTGTTCCATATCTTTGAAGCAAGGAACCCTGCAGCAGCTCCGCTTATAATTCCGAATACAAGAATTGTTGCAGCGATAGAGAAACTTGTGTTAAGTATTCCTGTTACCTTTACCGTTATGTAATAGGCTGCAACTCCGGTAATTGCAGTGCTTAGGGTTGTTGCAAGGGTCAGCATTCCAGTCCTTACCTCCGAATTCTTTCTTGCTTTGAATGCAGTAGCAAACGCATCAACAAGAAAACCTAGGATCAACGCAAATATCAGACTGAAAGGGGCAAAGGAGAGTTTGAAAGGAGTAGTTAACAAGCCATCGACCAGAGCAACGTAAGTGCCTCCTCCCCTCCCCAAAACTATGAAGCCTAGCGCCACAAAAAAGGATGGAATTATTATCAGAAGGTCTGAAAGAGGGGAGGGAAGAAACGCTGTGGCTACAAAAGCTATGCCCCCGAATATTGTTGCAGTGGCTATTTTCCTGTTTCTGGAGACCATATGCTATACTCAGACAAGAGGCTATTATTTAACAGTAGATAAACTTAAAGCGAGTATAACTAACGTTAAATTGCTCAGGCTTATATACCGTCATATAGAATAGAGATAAAGCTTGACGTTCAACTCCCAGCAGCTTCATGATAGCAAGCAAAAGATACTCGAGATTGCTAGCAGAATGTTTGCTGAAAGGGGCTATGCAAACGTATCAATAAGAGACATCTGCAAAGAAGCTGGAGTTACACCTCCTATGATATATTATTATTTCAGAAACAAGAAAGGGTTGTTTCAGGCAGTCACCAAGCATAAGGTCAGCATGAAGGAGTTCATAGAAAGGCTGAGGGATGCAACTGGAAAAGGAAATATTGAAGAAAGGGTTAGAGCTTTTAACAAAGTGTATCTGTCTTCGTTTCCAGAAGAGGCATTCAGGGTAGGTTTTTACATTAAAGACGATGCATCGCTTGATAAGGAGAGCGCGAAGAAGGTTGCAGAGGGATTTGACGAAATAATGAACCTGATTGAAGAAGTTATTCAAGAGGGGATTGAAAAAGGCGAGTTCAGAAGGACAGATGCAAAGGTTGCAGCCGATATGCTGCTGGGTCTGCTAAATCATGTATTGTTCCAGAAGATACACTTTGAAAGGAATTTTGACCTCGAAAAGTCTGTAGAACAGGTAGGAGACTTCTTCCTAAGAGCTATGAAAAGCTAACGAACTATAAGCTTTTCATCTCTTGAAAGTTTCTCGCTGTACCTCTTCTCCTCTCTGAGCTTCCACGCACCTGAATGATAGGCATAGGAAACAAGAAGGGGGAAAGTCACAGTTGCTTCACCAAATACCATCTGCTCGCTGCCGACATCAACCTTTCCCCATGAGTGTGCTTCCTTCAGAGTTGAGCCTGATAGAGCGCCATCTCTTTCGTCAGCAACAGTAAGCTGGATTGCGTATTTGTGCATCTTTACTTTCGATGTGAGTATATCCGCTGCAACCACTACATCCTGAGCAAAGTTCTTTGGTACTCCTCCTCCAACCATAACCAAGCCTGTCTCATCTGCCATCAGTTTAAGTCTTGTCAGCTCAAGAAAATCCTTTGCTGAATCTATCGATACATGCCTTTCGTTTTTGCTCTGATGCTGGATCAGTCCAAACCCTGCACTGCAGTCAGAGAATGCAGGGACAAATATGGGTACCCCCTTGCGGTAAGATGAAAGGATAACAGACCTGGCCTTGCTGCCCCTTTTTTCCAGATACTTTCCCATTTCAGATATGAATTCTCTCGATGAATATGGTCTTGGCGGTAAGGAATCAGCTATCTGCCCTACTGTTTCATCACAGATTCTAAGTTCGTCTTCATCGATAAAAGTATCATATATTCTATCTATATGCAGCTTTTGCAATTCATCATCGTCAACCTGTGGAGAACCAATATAGTGTTTGAATCCAAGTGCTTCAAAAAAGTCCTGGTCAACTATTAGCGCTCCTGTGGATACTATGGCATCAACCATGTTGTTTTCAACCATATCTACAACAACTTCTTTCAAGCCTGCGCTGAAGATAGAACCTGCAAGCGTTAGAATTACACTGCAATCCTTATCCTTCAGCATCTGCTCATATATCTTGCATGCTCTGTACAGATTCCTTGCTTGAAATGACATGTTAGCAAAGTCGTCTATCAGCTTTGAGACATTGTGCTTCTTTATGTCTATATGCATTACGGGAGTCTTAAGATAATAGGATTTATCGTGCATCTTCGTCCAACCGCCCTCCAGCCTTGGAAGAACATTGTAATAAGAATTCCAACGGTTTTGGGATAACGCTTTACCATCGATTAAATGCTTTGTTTCATTTGTTATTTCCTGCAACGCAGAAAATTTGTTGATATAATGATGACGACTTGATGCGAAATTGGTATAAAGAAAACAAAGAAATGATAAGAGTCGAAAATTTCAATCAGGTAAAAGGTAATAAAGGCTAAAAGATAAAAGAAGACTCTGCATGCCTCATTCCCTCGGGGCCCGTAGCTCAGCTTGGTAGAGCGACCGGCTCATAACCGGTCGGTCATGGGTTCAAGTCCCTTCGGGCCCACTATCATTTGATACTGGGCCCTGTTTCCTCGAACGAACCCCGCTGGTTGCCATTACTATCCCGTCAACGAATGAGCTGGAGCGGTATAAATGCGCCACTCTCGCTATCGA
>Ga0079046_1000320_pt1 | contig 12207 bp, 9 predicted proteins | sample BED_host_MetaG_FD_76330 | JGI IMG/M metagenome (GOLD analysis project Ga0079046, IMG submission 76330) | Hot spring microbial mat communities from Yellowstone National Park, Wyoming, USA - BED_host_MetaG | ecosystem: Environmental > Aquatic > Thermal springs > Hot (42-90C) > Microbial mats ... | reverse complement strand
CTTTACATCTACCCATTGCACGGTTTCAAACCCTCAAAGGATCGCTACAAACTCCCTATTGCCTGCTTCACTTTTATTATGGCCTTCTCGGTTTCAAACCCTCAAAGGATCGCTACAAACAAATTTTATAATCTGTTTTTCCGTTTCGTTTAACGTGGTTTCAAACCCTCAAAGGATCGCTACAAACTCAATTCCCATCAAGCTCAAGTCGATGGAGCAAGACGGTTTCAAACCCTCAAAGGATCGCTACAAACCATGCTACTCCAGCCTACCGTCACGCCCGTGGCCCAGTTTCAAACCCTCAAAGGATCGCTACAAACCATACAACGGTAGTAAGAACCTCTATAACGTATCTGGGGTTTCAAACCCTCAAAGGATCGCTACAAACACATACCCATCACCAATATACTCTCGAACGGCTATATGTTTCAAACCCTCAAAGGATCGCTACAAACTCCATAGAATCTAATCCACATGAATACTTTTTCATTGGTTTCAAACCCTCAAAGGATCGCTACAAACCTCGAAATTAGGGGCATTATCGCCAAAGGGAAGAGGTTTCAAACCCTCAAAGGATCGCTACAAACTCATGTATGGAACAAAAGTTATAGAAAATATAGGAATGTTTCAAACCCTCAAAGGATCGCTACAAACTTTCAAAACTTTCGCAAATGATAGTAGGTAATGCAGAGTTTCAAACCCTCAAAGGATCGCTACAAACTGATGGGATAAAAATAGTATGAGCGTTACATATACTTGTTTCAAACCCTCAAAGGATCGCTACAAACAATGACGAATGATTCAGTAGAGGCTGTGTTAGCGGAGTTTCAAACCCTCAAAGGATCGCTACAAACTCTTTCCTTCCTCTTTCACTCCTTCCCGGATGAACTCAGTTTCAAACCCTCAAAGGATCGCTACAAACCAAATAGCAAGTTTACAGATTTTAGAAGACTTGAGAGTTTCAAACCCTCAAAGGATCGCTACAAACGGCGTAACGGGGATGGCTAAGATCACGTAATAGTCCCGTTTCAAACCCTCAAAGGATCGCTACAAACAAATATTGTATTTACGCCAAATGTCTTGATTGATAGTTTCAAACCCTCAAAGGATCGCTACAAACTGAATTTGATTTAGCTTATGGAAAATTAGACGTAAAAGAGTTTCAAACCCTCAAAGGATCGCTACAAACACTAAAAACCCTGAGACGACAGGAACTGCAGTTTGTAGTTTCAAACCCTCAAAGGATCGCTACAAACGAGCTCCCGTTCTCCAACATAAATGCAAAAGAGTTGAGTTTCAAACCCTCAAAGGATCGCTACAAACCCTATATAGAGTACTCCGATCCACGCCCAGCTTTTGTGGTTTCAAACCCTCAAAGGATCGCTACAAACGCCCTTTCTAGCAAAAAATCAGGGATCCGGGCAGGATGTTTCAAACCCTCAAAGGATCGCTACAAACAAAGTAGGCCGGACGAAAACACGTGGATAGCAAAGAGTTTCAAACCCTCAAAGGATCGCTACAAACAAAATAGAAACTTTCATGACAGGATTGGCCATGCTATGTTTCAAACCCTCAAAGGATCGCTACAAACATACCGTTCCATGAGTTTTTAGATATGATTGAAATGAGTTTCAAACCCTCAAAGGATCGCTACAAACGAAGAGGAAGTGAGCTTCGTCGATCAGAATTAGTTTCTGTTTCAAACCCTCAAAGGATCGCTACAAACAAGGTGTACATTCCATATAAGCAGCTGCAATATCGATGTTTCAAACCCTCAAAGGATCGCTACAAACTCTCGAGTATGCAAGAAATAGGAGACTTAGGACTTACGGTTTCAAACCCTCAAAGGATCGCTACAAACAGATACCCATTTCGCTATTTGTGTAAATGGCGGATCTGGTTTCAAACCCTCAAAGGATCGCTACAAACAGAAATATGTCTCACGGGAAATGATTTATACGCCCCCGTGTTTCAAACCCTCAAAGGATCGCTACAAACAAAGCAAAAGATGGCCAGGTATGCCTCTTCCTCAGTTGTTTCAAACCCTCAAAGGATCGCTACAAACACGAAAACTTTAACAGCAGTACCGTTTTTCCTTATTTTCGTTTCAAACCCTCAAAGGATCGCTACAAACTCGTTGACCTCTTGGTCGCAGTAAGTACAGTACTCCACAGTTTCAAACCCTCAAAGGATCGCTACAAACCTCATTCCTCTTCTGGCAGGTCATCGCACCAGGGAGGTTTCAAACCCTCAAAGGATCGCTACAAACAAAAGTCATAAAGCAGAGAAAGAAAGAAGAGGAATTGTTTCAAACCCTCAAAGGATCGCTACAAACTGTATGTTGTACAGATAGTATATAATCCTAATTCTAAGTTTCAAACCCTCAAAGGATCGCTACAAACATACATGAGTAAAATGGGGAACATGAGAAGGGAAAAGTTTCAAACCCTCAAAGGATCGCTACAAACATTTTATCGCTCTCAGATATTCCCGCGGATGCTTATGTTTCAAACCCTCAAAGGATCGCTACAAACACTCCGCTGGTATACCATACGATTCTATTAAGAAATCAGGTTTCAAACCCTCAAAGGATCGCTACAAACAGTAGACTTTGATACACGTTACGTTCAGAAAGGAAATTGTTTCAAACCCTCAAAGGATCGCTACAAACTATAAATATGGTGGTTCCTATTAATAACCCTATTGTAGTTTCAAACCCTCAAAGGATCGCTACAAACGCTTTGATGGCTTACTATTTATATTCTGGAATTTCAGTTTCAAACCCTCAAAGGATCGCTACAAACTGAACTGATAAGGAAGAACGTGAATATGGAGAAGATGTTTCAAACCCTCAAAGGATCGCTACAAACGGGACTCAGTCACTCTGGATTACCGAGCAGTCGCAAATGTTTCAAACCCTCAAAGGATCGCTACAAACACAACACTACTTTGTAATCTCCGATATAGAATTGCAGGTTTCAAACCCTCAAAGGATCGCTACAAACTTACAGAAAGTGGAGAAATTTTCTGGAACTGAACAACGTTTCAAACCCTCAAAGGATCGCTACAAACTTCTCATTAAACTGGGGAGTTTACTCAGTTTAGTTTTGTTTCAAACCCTCAAAGGATCGCTACAAACCCGGAAGGCCAGAAAGACGCCCGTGTGGTGGACGCAAGTTTCAAACCCTCAAAGGATCGCTACAAACTCTACAGATCTGCGAGGGCTTTACGGACTTCAATGAGTTTCAAACCCTCAAAGGATCGCTACAAACCTTTCAAAGGACTTTCTGACGATAATGTACACCCAGAGGGTTTCAAACCCTCAAAGGATCGCTACAAACACTTCCAGTTCGTTACGATGAATGGTAGAGTCTTATTGTTTCAAACCCTCAAAGGATCGCTACAAACCCAGTTATCGAACATCTGTTGGACTTGTTGTTGCGAATGTTTCAAACCCTCAAAGGATCGCTACAAACCCTTACGGCCTAACTGCCTTACCTAATTCTATCTTCCGTTTCAAACCCTCAAAGGATCGCTACAAACCTCTGCTATTTAGCCATTTCTTTACTACCTTTACCCGTTTCAAACCCTCAAAGGATCGCTACAAACATGCCGACATTGAGAGGAAAAAGAAGTTTGACTTTAGTTTCAAACCCTCAAAGGATCGCTACAAACACTTGAGAGGTGATGACGGGGAGCAGTACTATGCCGAGTTTCAAACCCTCAAAGGATCGCTACAAACAGTATTCACGGCTGAGCATTACGTGGCTATGTTACAGGTTTCAAACCCTCAAAGGATCGCTACAAACTCCCGCGCCCGGAACTAGTGTGGCAGCAGGAGGAAGCGTGTTTCAAACCCTCAAAGGATCGCTACAAACCTCAAGTAGCAGCTCAAGTCCAACAATACGTTGCACGAGTTTCAAACCCTCAAAGGATCGCTACAAACTACATTGAACGGTGGTTAGGTTATGACCGAAGTTAGGTTTCAAACCCTCAAAGGATCGCTACAAACCAGTCATCGTCTTTGATGATGCGTCTATCTGGTTTTGTTTCAAACCCTCAAAGGATCGCTACAAACACTTCCTGGCAGGTTGAGAACAGGGTTACAGCACTGGTTTCAAACCCTCAAAGGATCGCTACAAACTGTCTATTTCAGACTTGGGCTGACTTAACAGTTCGGGTTTCAAACCCTCAAAGGATCGCTACAAACGTGTTCACGACTGTCACTACGCATGGGTCTAACCACGCGTTTCAAACCCTCAAAGGATCGCTACAAACAACTCCTTCAGCCTCGTCGTGCTGACGCAGTAGAGCCGTTTCAAACCCTCAAAGGATCGCTACAAACAGGAGCTACGGCAGAAGTATGAAGACGCTCAGAAACAGAGTTTCAAACCCTCAAAGGATCGCTACAAACAAATCGAAACCTAGGGCGAACGGTTTTATGACTAGGTTTCAAACCCTCAAAGGATCGCTACAAACAGTTGGAGGGGAAATTCACGGCCGTGGAGTTTGTTACGCGTTTCAAACCCTCAAAGGATCGCTACAAACACTTGGCTGAAATACTTGGTTGGGTTTCTTACCACCTGTTTCAAACCCTCAAAGGATCGCTACAAACGGGATAGGAATCGGGGTGGGCATAGGTTTCGGTATCGCGTTTCAAACCCTCAAAGGATCGCTACAAACTTTCTGTTCGTCCATGTCATCCGGCCTCCTCCTTATGTGTTTCAAACCCTCAAAGGATCGCTACAAACACGGGGTAGTGGGTATGGAAGGGGCTGACAAACCTGAAGTTTCAAACCCTCAAAGGATCGCTACAAACTTCGCATTCTTCTTCTGTAGCATTGGTTTCCATTAGCAGTTTCAAACCCTCAAAGGATCGCTACAAACTTTGAAGACGTTGTCATGCTTTCCTTCCGCACTGGGTTTCAAACCCTCAAAGGATCGCTACAAACTCCTTGTTTTGCGTATCTTTTTCCGACGACATGGTATGGTTTCAAACCCTCAAAGGATCGCTACAAACTAATACGTTTCCCTTATGTCGCCATCGAAGACGTATTTGTTTCAAACCCTCAAAGGATCGCTACAAACCCAAATTGGGCTTTCTCTAGCACGGGCAAAACGCTTTTGTTTCAAACCCTCAAAGGATCGCTACAAACCTACCCTGGCGTCGAATGGTGCTAGCGGTGCCACAGAGTTTCAAACCCTCAAAGGATCGCTACAAACCGGTCAGTATACCGTCTACCCTGTGGGAAACCCAAACGGTTTCAAACCCTCAAAGGATCGCTACAAACAGGTGGAGCGCCTGGTAGTGATGGTGGTCGTTTACTGAGTTTCAAACCCTCAAAGGATCGCTACAAACCACAACTTCTAGAGCTTTTTGAAAAACTTCACTTTTTCGTTTCAAACCCTCAAAGGATCGCTACAAACTTTATCCTATAGTTCCAGACAGCTTAACTAACGCGAGTTTCAAACCCTCAAAGGATCGCTACAAACTACTTAGTAAACTCCCCAGTTTACTCGACTGAGTTTTGTTTCAAACCCTCAAAGGATCGCTACAAACCGTTAAACTCCCCAGTTTAATTCAAAATATTTGAATATAAGTTTCAAACCCTCAAAGGATCGCTACAAACACCAGAGACTACCAAGGTAGAAAAGTTAGATTATATTGCAGTTTCAAACCCTCAAAGGATCGCTACAAACCGTCCTCTTCCTCATGCCCAGCGTGTATATTGCTTTCCTGTTTCAAACCCTCAAAGGATCGCTACAAACACACGTTGCTCCGTGTATCCTCAGTTCAAAGTTTAGTTTCAAACCCTCAAAGGATTGCTACAAACTCTTTCATTCTCTCTTTCTAACTTTTGCAGCTTCCTCTCGTTTCAAACCCTCAAAGGATCGCTACAAACGCAAGAGAGGCTAAGGAGTTGGCTAAAAGTTTAGGAGGTTTCAAACCCTCAAAGGATCGCTACAAACACACAGATGTCGAGACCTTGGCCCCCTACGTACGTGAGTTTCAAACCCTCAAAGGATCGCTACAAACGTTCGTGGGTTTCAGCGAGACCGGAAGCCCAGTTTTATTGTTTCAAACCCTCAAAGGATCGCTACAAACGGCCAATCGAGAGGCTCTCCAAAGTTTGGCATGCCATGGGTTTCAAACCCTCAAAGGATCGCTACAAACGAATTTAGATTATGCAGAAGGTGGAACTTTACGATAAATGTTTCAAACCCTCAAAGGATCGCTACAAACTAGACGTGGATCCAACTACTGCACTGAGCGTCGTGAGTTTCAAACCCTCAAAGGATCGCTACAAACTTTTCAGTATACCCTTCGTCCTTAGGAATATCCACGAGTTTCAAACCCTCAAAGGATCGCTACAAACGCCGACATGGTGTGATATCGTCCTGCCCCACGTTTTTAGTTTCAAACCCTCAAAGGATCGCTACAAACCAGTCTTTGCATCCTGCTCGTCCTCGGCGAATACCGAGTTTCAAACCCTCAAAGGATCGCTACAAACTTTATGTAAGCTATGACTTCCACATATGTGTCGTCGTCGTTTCAAACCCTCAAAGGATCGCTACAAACCGAAATTCCAGGGCAAATTCTGGAAGCCTGGGCGTAATTTCAAACCCTCAAAGGATCGCTACAAACACAACCCGGTTTATGGAGAGTACGAAATGGATATCTCGTTTCAAACCCTCAAAGGATCGCTACAAACCCTGGACATCCGCAATAAGTTCTACCTGAGTCCTCATGTTTCAAACCCTCAAAGGATCGCTACAAACAATCAGAGTACGCAAAACAAAATTCGCCTTAAGATAGTTTCAAACCCTCAAAGGATCGCTACAAACTATAATGAAAGTTTGGGGTACAGCTTATTTCTACGTGTTTCAAACCCTCAAAGGATCGCTACAAACTAATATGGGCAGCAATACCAACTTTAGCCTCTAACTTGTGTTTCAAACCCTCAAAGGATCGCTACAAACTAACGTCTTAAGCTCGTCTAACATCTGCTCAATCCGTTTCAAACCCTCAAAGGATCGCTACAAACCCCCGTCTTTACCCCTGATGATGAGTAGTATACGGTTTCAAACCCTCAAAGGATCGCTACAAACTCGATGAGTTCATGCAATCATTTCCAATGGTACGAATGTTTCAAACCCTCAAAGGATCGCTACAAACAGATACGGGTTTATCGCTATTGGAGCACCTTTGTCATGTTTCAAACCCTCAAAGGATCGCTACAAACCAGGAGGAAACGGAGGGTCTGGAGGGCCAGGCCCCAGTTTCAAACCCTCAAAGGATCGCTACAAACAGTATGTCGCAAGAAGAGCTATGAAAGAGCTAGACATGTTTCAAACCCTCAAAGGATCGCTACAAACCAATTAAGTTGGAGGATCCATGGACTAATGACTGGAGTTTCAAACCCTCAAAGGATCGCTACAAACTTCCAGCATCCTCGAAGTATTCATCTATCTCATCGTGTTTCAAACCCTCAAAGGATCGCTACAAACAGATATGAAATAGATACCCAGTATTATGGCTATCAGTTTCAAACCCTCAAAGGATCGCTACAAACAATCTCTAACTGGAGATGAAAACGTTGTAGTAAAAGGTTTCAAACCCTCAAAGGATCGCTACAAACTGAAATCGAAACCAGTACTTGAGATAGAATACGAAAGTGTTTCAAACCCTCAAAGGATCGCTACAAACATAATGTCTAGCTCCTCTTCCCTACCAGAAGTCTCAGTTTCAAACCCTCAAAGGATCGCTACAAACATTCCCCTCAGCTTACCGAAGAAATTCATGACCTCCTTGTTTCAAACCCTCAAAGGATCGCTACAAACTAACTCTAGCCTCAGGCTCAACTTCAGGCTCAGCCAGTTTCAAACCCTCAAAGGATCGCTACAAACGTTAAGTTTCTAGTTGATTTAAGTGAGAAATTGAAGTTTCAAACCCTCAAAGGATCGCTACAAACCCCTCTCGTAGTCGCTAAGCATCTTTAGGAAGACGTCGGTTTCAAACCCTCAAAGGATCGCTACAAACTTTCTTTTTCTTCTCCTTCTCCTGCTCTTGACTCATGTTTCAAACCCTCAAAGGATCGCTACAAACCCGCTTTGAACGAAACCGTTCTCATTTTCCTTTCCTCGTTTCAAACCCTCAAAGGATCGCTACAAACTTTTGTCTCAGAATAGTCTCCCTAGGTAGGCTAGGTTTCAAACCCTCAAAGGATCGCTACAAACAAAGGTGTATTATCGTGTAACCATGCCACTGCAACTAGTTTCAAACCCTCAAAGGATCGCTACAAACATAATTTTGAAATAATAAGTATGTTCCATGGCAAATAGTTTCAAACCCTCAAAGGATCGCTACAAACAATTGAATTCCTTCGAAGTCGCTGAGGCTCTTTATGTTTCAAACCCTCAAAGGATCGCTACAAACAGGACCACGACCGTCGCTGTGTCACGTATCCTCTTGTGTTTCAAACCCTCAAAGGATCGCTACAAACACCCAAGGTTTCGGCGTGTACCTCATGAGTCTCGAAGTTTCAAACCCTCAAAGGATCGCTACAAACCTCCACCGCTTCCTATCACCCCTCCCGTGGCGTGTTTGTTTCAAACCCTCAAAGGATCGCTACAAACCATCCTCGAACCCGCCCATCCCCGTGTTTTTGTAGGGGTTTCAAACCCTCAAAGGATCGCTACAAACTTTAAAAAGCTCAAATGTATGAAGAAGGTGGGAAGTTTGTTTCAAACCCTCAAAGGATCGCTACAAACCCCTGCTGTCTGCCAGGAAGACAGCGTCGTCGATGAGTTTCAAACCCTCAAAGGATCGCTACAAACAGTGGGCAGAGCATAGAGGATGCCATATTACATATATGTTTCAAACCCTCAAAGGATCGCTACAAACGCTGAAACTAGAAAGGAAATTCTAATGAAATATCTGTTTCAAACCCTCAAAGGATCGCTACAAACAGAGTATGAGAGCTGCTGGTATCAGTGTCTGCAGCGTAGCGTTTCAAACCCTCAAAGGATCGCTACAAACTGAGAAGATGACGGACAAATGGATACGGCACGCAGTGTTTCAAACCCTCAAAGGATCGCTACAAACTCCATACACGAGAGTACTGGGACCAGAGACCACGGGGTTTCAAACCCTCAAAGGATCGCTACAAACAGGTGTGGTGAGCCCGCTCCAGAAATCGAACTACCTGTTTCAAACCCTCAAAGGATCGCTACAAACATCAGCTGTAATAAAAAAAGCTAAACTCCTTTTTCTTGTTTCAAACCCTCAAAGGATCGCTACAAACACTCAGAGGTCTAACGACGAACTGGAAAAGCACCGTCCGTTTCAAACCCTCAAAGGATCGCTACAAACTGAACACCAGGAACACGATGACGACTGCCATCACGATGTTTCAAACCCTCAAAGGATCGCTACAAACGCGACATGCTATAATTTATGGAAGCACTGGCTCGGGGTTTCAAACCCTCAAAGGATCGCTACAAACAATAGTTAATATATTTGAATACACTATAAGTTAGATAGTTTCAAACCCTCAAAGGATCGCTACAAACCATAAACCCCGTCTGCTTTGACCCTGACGCCGAAGAGTTTCAAACCCTCAAAGGATCGCTACAAACAGAAACATGATATTGCGAAATCCATATCCTTGGGTGAGTTTCAAACCCTCAAAGGATCGCTACAAACCACTCGAAACGTCTCACTATGCTAATATGTTCAAAGTTAGTTTCAAACCCTCAAAGGATCGCTACAAACCGGTAAGTGTAGATAGGAGTTTATCATTTGCTTGAAGTTTCAAACCCTCAAAGGATCGCTACAAACCCTTGAAAGGGTTCTCCTCCTTCTCGTCATCCTTTTCGTTTCAAACCCTCAAAGGATCGCTACAAACTGAATATCCTGCAACAATCACAGTTGCCGTTTACCAGTTTCAAACCCTCAAAGGATCGCTACAAACACTACCCTGGAAGATTGGGCGATAAGACATGACAAGTTTCAAACCCTCAAAGGATCGCTACAAACTCCTTCTACGTTTTTAATGATAATACACTCTTCGGGCAGTTTCAAACCCTCAAAGGATCGCTACAAACAAATTAAAGAGATGGATTTGGATTGACGAAGAGAAAAGTTTCAAACCCTCAAAGGATCGCTACAAACCGTCCTGGAGAGGGCAATATACTTCCTGAGGAAAAAGTTTCAAACCCTCAAAGGATCGCTACAAACGTAAGTTTAGGCTCTGTACCCCGAGTATCTGTGGCCCGGTTTCAAACCCTCAAAGGATCGCTACAAACTAATATTGTTTTCATCATCGTGAGAGCTGGCCCTTTGTTTCAAACCCTCAAAGGATCGCTACAAACATGAAAGTGAGTGAGAGAGTATACCCCCATTTTGTAGTTTCAAACCCTCAAAGGATCGCTACAAACCTAGCGGTTTCGGTGAGTATCTTAGGAGCGCCGAAGTTTCAAACCCTCAAAGGATCGCTACAAACCGTGTTCTGGTCGGCCCAATCGGTCACAGCGATCGAGTTTCAAACCCTCAAAGGATCGCTACAAACTGTAATTTTCCTGCTCCCACTTCTGCGCTATCACGGGTTTCAAACCCTCAAAGGATCGCTACAAACTCCTCGATGATTACGACATCACATACAGGAACGTTGTTTCAAACCCTCAAAGGATCGCTACAAACTGCAGTCCTGGCCCTATCTCGCCGGGGCCGTGTCGTGTTTCAAACCCTCAAAGGATCGCTACAAACACTTTATCCTGATCCCCGGCTCAACTCTGGCCTTCTGTTTCAAACCCTCAAAGGATCGCTACAAACGGTACCTCGTAGGGGTACCGATGCGGCCCCACCTACGCGTTTCAAACCCTCAAAGGATCGCTACAAACAGTCAGGAGGCTCTTCTGCGCCTCCTGCTTCACCTTCTCGGTTTCAAACCCTCAAAGGATCGCTACAAACTGTTGGGCGCTGGCGTTGGCGCCTTGTCCGGTTTCAGTTTCAAACCCTCAAAGGATCGCTACAAACGAGCTCCTGGCCGAGGCCCTCGCAAGGGGGTATATCGTGTTTCAAACCCTCAAAGGATCGCTACAAACGGAACGACTAACGCCACTGTCACGTTCAACGTATCGGGTTTCAAACCCTCAAAGGATCGCTACAAACTCCGTTCTCTGTTACGGTGATCGACGTAGGTATGTCGGTTTCAAACCCTCAAAGGATCGCTACAAACACATGAGGAACGAATTAGAAGCTGAGCCCGGGGAAGTGTTTCAAACCCTCAAAGGATCGCTACAAACGCGACCACGCGGTAAACTCCCCAGTTTACCGCTGAATCTGTTTCAAACCCTCAAAGGATCGCTACAAACAAATACTTGATTTTGCATGCCTAGATAGAAAAATAGGGTTTCAAACCCTCAAAGGATCGCTACAAACATCTACCAATATTTACAGCATTACGTGAACTTTTTCGGTTTCAAACCCTCAAAGGATCGCTACAAACTGGATCAAGAATTCAATATCGACCTTAAAGACCCTCTGTTTCAAACCCTCAAAGGATCGCTACAAACGAGGTTGGAGGGGCTAGGATCCAACGATTCCTTCTCGAGTTTCAAACCCTCAAAGGATCGCTACAAACATATATCTTCTCACTACCTACGAGGAGGTAGACCCTAAGTTTCAAACCCTCAAAGGATCGCTACAAACGAGAATACACGTCCCATTTCTATAGTTATGTGTGTGTGTTTCAAACCCTCAAAGGATCGCTACAAACAGACATGTTGAAGAAAGGTAATGAGAAAACTCCTGCTAGTTTCAAACCCTCAAAGGATCGCTACAAACGTTAAGAAACCAGAGACGACAGGAACTGCAGTTTGTAGTTTCAAACCCTCAAAGGATCGCTACAAACACAGCCGCAATCCTAATTTACGGAATTGTTGATCTGTAGTTTCAAACCCTCAAAGGATCGCTACAAACACGTCGGGCCATTGAATACTTAGCTAATTCCATCGAGTTTCAAACCCTCAAAGGATCGCTACAAACCGCAATGTACGCCGCGTGGATATTCGTCTTCGGACTCAGTTTCAAACCCTCAAAGGATCGCTACAAACACCCCTAAAAGTCTCTTTCATTCCTACCTAAAAAACGTTACTCAAATTTCGGCAGTTATTTGATTCCATAAACTCTCCTTTCACTGCCGA
>Ga0079046_1000311_pt1 | contig 12380 bp, 2 predicted proteins | sample BED_host_MetaG_FD_76330 | JGI IMG/M metagenome (GOLD analysis project Ga0079046, IMG submission 76330) | Hot spring microbial mat communities from Yellowstone National Park, Wyoming, USA - BED_host_MetaG | ecosystem: Environmental > Aquatic > Thermal springs > Hot (42-90C) > Microbial mats ... | reverse complement strand
ACTTTCAATTCCTTCTAGGATGCTTCACTGGCGGTGACCCCGTTACGGCAGACGTGAAATTTAAGCTTTCAATTCCTTCTAGGATGCTTCGCATGTTTCCCTGCATAAAATGTATCGGCAATAATATTAACTTTCAATTCCTTCTAGGATGCTTCCTAGAAGAGTTGGTTAGCTGCAAGGATACTTGTAACGAAACTTTCAATTCCTTCTAGGATGCTTCTTAATGCCGTTTGGCTTTGCTATAAAGCAGAAGTTTAGAGGCTTTCAATTCCTTCTAGGATGCTTCGTAGGACTCCTTCTCATAATTCAACCTTTCAATGATTACCTTTCAATTCCTTCTAGGATGCTTCAAAGAAAATTGGCACAACCAGTTGTCAGGCGGTTGTGCCAGTTCTTTCAATTCCTTCTAGGATGCTTCGTGCCTGGTTGAGTTGCGCCAGTCCTTGTTGTATTTGTTGTCTTTCAATTCCTTCTAGGATGCTTCGTTATACCGGTTATTGACGGAGCAAGCGTCACTCGGCCACTTTCAATTCCTTCTAGGATGCTTCCGCTTTGCCCAACGTAGGGGCCTAATACTTCGGCGAAACCTTTCAATTCCTTCTAGGATGCTTCCTAATGTCCATTTCAACAACTTATTCCATTATGCCAACTTTCAATTCCTTCTAGGATGCTTCAAGTTTTCCAGGAGTCAGGGATGACTCTCCTAACTCACTTTCAATTCCTTCTAGGATGCTTCATGGAAGTGTAGCTTGGTGGGGGTACGCTCCCGATGCTATCTTTCAATTCCTTCTAGGATGCTTCCAGAAAGGACACACGAAAGAGGATGCGGAAAAACTATGTACTTTCAATTCCTTCTAGGATGCTTCTTCGAGGCAATACGATGCCCTGGCATATAGGGCAAGGGTCTTTCAATTCCTTCTAGGATGCTTCCGGGATTCCTAGCCATACTCGGAGGTCTAGTGGTGGCTTTCTTTCAATTCCTTCTAGGATGCTTCCCGTCTTTGGCACAATGGCATATGTTTTTGAAACAGACATTCTTTCAATTCCTTCTAGGATGCTTCCTATAAACATTTTGACCCCCTCCAGGGGGGTTTGAGTTTCTCTTTCAATTCCTTCTAGGATGCTTCTACGGTCTACATTTTAGTGCTAGGTTTCAGGCTGGAGGAACTTTCAATTCCTTCTAGGATGCTTCACCACAACTTTGAAACAGTCAGGCAAGTAAATAATGTCTTTCAATTCCTTCTAGGATGCTTCAATCACAATAAAGGGGAAGGAAAAGCAGGAAGTAATAATTTCAATTCCTTCTAGGATGCTTCAAGTAGTTTACCTGTACCGCATAGCCCCTGAAGGGCTGAATTTCAATTCCTTCTAGGATGCTTCTAGACGAGGTCAACTTCACCAGCGTGAAGGGGAATATAATTTCAATTCCTTCTAGGATGCTTCGGAAATACCCCCCTGGTGTTTACTGGCTTGTCCGCAAATTTCAATTCCTTCTAGGATGCTTCCACTGTCTCTTCCTCCGCTAAAGAAACAATCGTATACATATTTCAATTCCTTCTAGGATGCTTCAATGGGTTACCACATGGGTTCATCCAAAGTTTGCCGATCCATTTCAATTCCTTCTAGGATGCTTCAGCATTATTATAAGGTGAAGAAGGTGAGTGAAGAGATAATTATTTCAATTCCTTCTAGGATGCTTCCTTCTAAATGTAAACACTCCGTTCCCATGGAGCCAAATCATTTCAATTCCTTCTAGGATGCTTCAGACGGTGGTGGTGACGGTGATGATTGCGACTCCAATATATTTCAATTCCTTCTAGGATGCTTCATCGGAAAGGGATTTGCAGTTGTTACGGTGGTTAAGATTTCAATTCCTTCTAGGATGCTTCAACAGATAAAGCAAACTATTAATGCAGGTATTGCTAATAGCATTTCAATTCCTTCTAGGATGCTTCGAAGACTGAGGGCGATAAGGTAGTACGACAGAATAAACTAAATTTCAATTCCTTCTAGGATGCTTCAACGTATTCTATTTCCATCAACCCCGTCCTGATGATTTTGAATTTCAATTCCTTCTAGGATGCTTCTTTTTAGAGAAGTCATGGACGGCTGACCTCCTTAAAATTTCAATTCCTTCTAGGATGCTTCAACTAGACCTATTATATAACGGTCTGGGAATGACGGAAAGATTTCAATTCCTTCTAGGATGCTTCTGCTAAAATAATCCCCGTTCCGTAATGACGGTTCTCATGAATTTCAATTCCTTCTAGGATGCTTCAGGAGAAGGAGGGAGGAGGCATCAAAATCATCAGGACGGATTTCAATTCCTTCTAGGATGCTTCGGCTAAAAGGCTGAAGTAGGTGAGCAGGAATGAACAAAAATTTCAATTCCTTCTAGGATGCTTCTTGTAGATTTTGCTTTATTGCATTATAGGACTGTGAAAGAATTTCAATTCCTTCTAGGATGCTTCTACTAAAAATATAATTGAAATGACACTAAGTACAGACGCATATTTCAATTCCTTCTAGGATGCTTCTTAGGGTGAACATATGTTAAGAAACAATTATGCCTTATATGATTTAATTTCAATTCCTTCTAGGATGCTTCGGCATATCTGGATGACCCTGAATATCGTGCTTTTATAGTAAATTTCAATTCCTTCTAGGATGCTTCTGCTAGGCCCCGACGGATGGGGCGGGAAAGTCTACTATATTATTTCAATTCCTTCTAGGATGCTTCATATCCTCAACCTTATGCTAAACAGGTAGATTCTATTTATCATTTCAATTCCTTCTAGGATGCTTCGAGATAAATGGTGAATGGAATGGCAAAGAGTATCCAAATACATTTCAATTCCTTCTAGGATGCTTCCATAGAGGGCAAAGAGGTGTCAAAGTCAGTATTAGAACTATTTCAATTCCTTCTAGGATGCTTCAAAAAGATGACATTTAAATGTATATGGCACGTTTATATATTTCAATTCCTTCTAGGATGCTTCCTCCTTTATTTCCTTTGGCACCTTTATATTTACTGGGGTTATTTCAATTCCTTCTAGGATGCTTCATATACGGTGAAAAATGTGGAATTGAGTTGCCTTGTAGTTTCAATTTCAATTCCTTCTAGGATGCTTCGTGAATTGTTCAATTTCTGCAATTGTAAGCCAATAGTACTATTTCAATTCCTTCTAGGATGCTTCTAATGCACGTGAAAGTAAACTTCTGAGAAATTGTCTTACTATTCTTTGAACTGATTTCAATTCCTTCTAGGATGCTTCATCACCCATTCGTAGTGTGGGCAATCCCATTTTTCGTGAAATTTCAATTCCTTCTAGGATGCTTCCTCTAGGCGGTATAGCCTGCGGGCCAATACCGCCTGGTATTTATTTCAATTCCTTCTAGGATGCTTCATATGTAGTTTTCACTGAAGATGGGGTTGAGTACAAGGAAAATTTCAATTCCTTCTAGGATGCTTCTTCTCTTGTGTCGAACTATGTTCGGCACTTTGTTGTAATATTTCAATTCCTTCTAGGATGCTTCAAACCTAAGGCGAACTTACCCAGCGTTGTTAGCATAAGAATTTCAATTCCTTCTAGGATGCTTCAACTGCCTTATTCGAGACTGCGTTACAGAAACTGAAACCAGAATTTCAATTCCTTCTAGGATGCTTCTGCTAGCGGGACTTTAACTATTTCAATAGGTGCAAATCAAATTTCAATTCCTTCTAGGATGCTTCAAGGGGAATAGCCGTAGTAAGGAGAATAAGGCACTGGATTTCAATTCCTTCTAGGATGCTTCCTTCAAAACCATCATTTTTAAGTTTCTGTGCTAAATATTTCAATTCCTTCTAGGATGCTTCCTTATTGTTCAATTCTAATTGAATCTTACTCCTAGATTAAATTTCAATTCCTTCTAGGATGCTTCGAGAAAGTTGGAACGGGACTGGATATGACCCGATCTGCTAATTTCAATTCCTTCTAGGATGCTTCTACCTGAGGTATCGGGCTGTCCACCCATACCTCGTAAAGAGTATTTCAATTCCTTCTAGGATGCTTCTTGAAATTGGATATTTGAAAGGAGTAAATTGGTAAAAGGATAAAGATTTCAATTCCTTCTAGGATGCTTCAACAAGAAATAGAAGAAGAAGAACAAGAAATAGAAGAAAGTAATTTCAATTCCTTCTAGGATGCTTCAACAGTGTATTATAATATGTTTAGTAACTTGCAATTTGTATTTCAATTCCTTCTAGGATGCTTCTTTTTAAACTCAAAACAACTTGAGGAACTAATTCAAAAAATTTCAATTCCTTCTAGGATGCTTCAAAATGGAAATTTTGAATTTTTTGCGATAGTTGTGAAAAATTTCAATTCCTTCTAGGATGCTTCATGAAGAAACAAAAATTTACGAATTTCCACACGAAATAAAATTTCAATTCCTTCTAGGATGCTTCCTTTTCCGCCATTTTTGCTCATTCTATAAATCTATTTTAATTTCAATTCCTTCTAGGATGCTTCCTCACCTTATAGTCTATATACCACCCTCTTTTAATCACCATTTCAATTCCTTCTAGGATGCTTCGTAACGTCTTTTCCAGTATCCTCAAAACAACGTCAACTAAATTTCAATTCCTTCTAGGATGCTTCTTTAGCTTTCTTCCTCCTTAACCCCGTTTTTGTAAGGTTATTTCAATTCCTTCTAGGATGCTTCCTTAACTAATTCATTGCAATAAAGTGGATGAATAAAAACAATTTCAATTCCTTCTAGGATGCTTCCAGTTATTAAGGGGAATTATCTCTATGTCTATGACGATCTATTTCAATTCCTTCTAGGATGCTTCTTTGGTTTGAAAGTTGCTAGAGCACTTAACAGAATGGGTTCTGGATTTCAATTCCTTCTAGGATGCTTCTACAAATATAAGAGGTCTTTGACTTTCTCCGATAAGCTCAATTTCAATTCCTTCTAGGATGCTTCAAATGGTACCCGGATACAAGGAGTTGTGGGGCGGGGAGCTATTTCAATTCCTTCTAGGATGCTTCAAAGTAACATTGTATTATTCTCACCTGACTGGAAGTATTATTTCAATTCCTTCTAGGATGCTTCATCTTTAACTTCTCATTGCCTACTACTTCATTGGACCTTTATTTCAATTCCTTCTAGGATGCTTCTTATAAAAGGTGAAGAAACGCTTATTGCATCACAATATTTCAATTCCTTCTAGGATGCTTCATCTAATTCCTGAATTGGATAAATGTGAATTACAGATTTCAATTCCTTCTAGGATGCTTCTATTATACCAGCTTTTCGCCCACGACACCCTGGCCGAATTTCAATTCCTTCTAGGATGCTTCAAAGAATATCATTAACGACGTGGGCCAGATTGGCCCATACATTTCAATTCCTTCTAGGATGCTTCCGAAACAAAATGTCCAAGTCCCAAAAAATCCCCTTCAGGGATTTCAATTCCTTCTAGGATGCTTCGAAGATGAAGTTCATTTACAACATCAAAGGAAACGAAATATTTCAATTCCTTCTAGGATGCTTCAACGGTTGGGAGGGGGGTGGGAAAATTGGCACAACCGCCAAATTTCAATTCCTTCTAGGATGCTTCATCACGGCCCCAAATGGGGCTGTGATTAACCCCTCAAAAAAATTTCAATTCCTTCTAGGATGCTTCAACGAATATGCCGACTATGGCTATCGTGCCAGGTATCTAGCATTTCAATTCCTTCTAGGATGCTTCGATTTCCTTAGTACGTGACATTACCCACGCTATGGGGTCTTTCTCGATTTCAATTCCTTCTAGGATGCTTCATTCCGAGAGTCGCCTTCATCAAGAAAGTAAAAGTACTTCATTTCAATTCCTTCTAGGATGCTTCAAGAGGGGCAGGCACAGAATCCAAATCTTCTACAATACATTTCAATTCCTTCTAGGATGCTTCTGAGGCTTGCAGTTTTAGGTGTAAAATTCCACGACTTCAAATTTCAATTCCTTCTAGGATGCTTCATAAAGAGTTGGTGGAAGCGTGAAGACCCCGCTAAGTACTTGTCATTTCAATTCCTTCTAGGATGCTTCGCAAAGTTTTGGTTATGACCCAACAAAAATGGAAGTAAGATTTCAATTCCTTCTAGGATGCTTCTTCTTCCTGGTCCTTTGACACCTGCCAACACGTATTATGAATTTCAATTCCTTCTAGGATGCTTCCACTGACTTCGAGTTTAGCGTGGATGAGGTCGAGCTCGAATTTCAATTCCTTCTAGGATGCTTCTAATAGTACCCTGATTGTTATCCCCAAACCATGTAAGTAATTTCAATTCCTTCTAGGATGCTTCTCATAAAAGGCGGCAACATAGAAAGTTTGTAGAGGTATTTCAATTCCTTCTAGGATGCTTCAATATCCATTTCATATTCTCCATAAACCGAATTTCCATTTCAATTCCTTCTAGGATGCTTCTTCGTGAAGGACTTCTTTTTGTGCTGTCGGCAAAGATTTTTATTTCAATTCCTTCTAGGATGCTTCCACTGTAATCCTACTTTCACCCCTCCAGGAAAGCAACTTCATTTCAATTCCTTCTAGGATGCTTCATCTACCCGCGAAATCCGCGAAATCCGCGACAACTTCTGTATTTCAATTCCTTCTAGGATGCTTCCCCTGTCCCTAATCCGGCCAAACCACCCAGCAGTTTCCCATTTCAATTCCTTCTAGGATGCTTCAGGATTAAGGCCTTAGTTAACATGGACAAGGACGTTATCGAATTTCAATTCCTTCTAGGATGCTTCGGATAGTGTTGAGTCTACATCCTGGAAAGTGCTACCTTACATTTCAATTCCTTCTAGGATGCTTCTTGATGATTGCCACGACGCGGTGAGGGAAGTCGCAAAGGATTTCAATTCCTTCTAGGATGCTTCGGCGTGGTTATCGTCCAGACCGTCATACGCTAAGATTCCATTTCAATTCCTTCTAGGATGCTTCCAGGTGTTCCAGTGAGAGTGGACTATCTCCCTACTGGTGCATTTCAATTCCTTCTAGGATGCTTCCCCCGAAAGGCACAATGTCCGCAATGCCGAAAGTTATGTCTTTCAATTCCTTCTAGGATGCTTCACCAGTATACGCCTGCCGAAAGGATTGTAGTGGATATTCCGAGCTTTCAATTCCTTCTAGGATGCTTCAACGCTTAAGGACACGTTTGATGACTTCAGAATTTTAGTTAGTTCAATCTTTCAATTCCTTCTAGGATGCTTCACTTTATCGTGACAGTGGAGTACGTGGACTATACTCCGCAGCTTTCAATTCCTTCTAGGATGCTTCAAGAATGGCTCTCCCATGAGAGCCATGGGACGAGAGAGACTTTCAATTCCTTCTAGGATGCTTCCCCTATTTTTTGTTAATTCCGTTCCGCAGAGTGTATTAATCCTTTCAATTCCTTCTAGGATGCTTCGACTTAATATGGCTTCAATCTCATCCATTGTCAGCTCTTTCAATTCCTTCTAGGATGCTTCATCATAGAACCACCCCGTAAACCTTTGCTTTTATGAACTCTTTCAATTCCTTCTAGGATGCTTCATATAAATCTTTCGACCATGCTTAACGCATAGACAAACATGTATCTTTCAATTCCTTCTAGGATGCTTCTGAGTGAAGAGAAAAAACAAGAAATGTATCAGGTCATTAACTTTCAATTCCTTCTAGGATGCTTCCGAAAGAAATTATAGATTATGAAATTCAGCCTGCAGTTTTCTTTCAATTCCTTCTAGGATGCTTCAATTGAACTACTATGATAGGGAAAAGGATGATGCTAGTTTCTTTCAATTCCTTCTAGGATGCTTCCACTAGAGGAGGTCGATGACGATGATGATAGCTAAAAGCGCTTTCAATTCCTTCTAGGATGCTTCTACATGAGCAACAGGCTTAGTTAAGTAATATTATTACAAACTCTTTCAATTCCTTCTAGGATGCTTCGACTGCAGAAAATCAAGGGTAACAAGGATAACGAACTTTCAATTCCTTCTAGGATGCTTCCAATAGGAAATGATATAGCGACCATTTTCGGACAATTAGGGCTTTCAATTCCTTCTAGGATGCTTCGACGAATTTTTTAATTTTGTCATTGCCAATAATAGTGTAAGCTTTCAATTCCTTCTAGGATGCTTCTTAGCCAAAAATCATTATCTAGTTCCATTGCAATATATACAATACTTTCAATTCCTTCTAGGATGCTTCCGATTTCAGCGACAACTTCATAGTATACGTTAACAATAAAATCGACTTTCAATTCCTTCTAGGATGCTTCGAAAATAACAAATTCTACTACTATTAGTGACGTTTGTTACAACTTTCAATTCCTTCTAGGATGCTTCACCAGGCGGTATTGGCCCGCAGGCTATACCGCCTAGCTTTCAATTCCTTCTAGGATGCTTCAGCAACTCATGAAGTCCTCACATTCCTCACTTTCATTAACTTTCAATTCCTTCTAGGATGCTTCCGGTTCATGGGATGGAAGGCAATCACGCCCATAGAGTTCTTTCAATTCCTTCTAGGATGCTTCTGATACTTTCCATGTAAGGTTCTATTGTGGTAGGTGTAGCTTTCAATTCCTTCTAGGATGCTTCAAATGTATGGTATTGTTTTTAAGCTCATATGGAAAGCTAAAGCTTTCAATTCCTTCTAGGATGCTTCAACAAGAAGAACAACGTCCGAAAACTATAGCGGAATGGGTCTTTCAATTCCTTCTAGGATGCTTCGACGGCACCAGAGTGTGCCGTGAGTATTTACGAGGTATGGGTCTTTCAATTCCTTCTAGGATGCTTCGGTAGACGGCTTCACCCCCCAAGGGGGGGAGTGGGCTCCGCTTTCAATTCCTTCTAGGATGCTTCCTAGCCCTTAACCTTCACAAGCTGAAGAGGCGAAAGAAACTTTCAATTCCTTCTAGGATGCTTCGACTGATCACGGCACCCTTTGGTGCCGTGGTTATTTACACTTTCAATTCCTTCTAGGATGCTTCCACTAGCTACTACGTCCTTGCTTTACCTCTTTCTGAGGTCTTTCAATTCCTTCTAGGATGCTTCATTATTGTAAACGGCACCGCAATACTTTATCAACCGGTTTTCGGAACTTTCAATTCCTTCTAGGATGCTTCTACCTGTTTTCCCAACTCATCTAATATTTCTTTTAGCTTTCAATTCCTTCTAGGATGCTTCATCTGGTTAGTAAGGGAGGAAGAGGCAGACGGGACATTTTCTACCTGTTTTCCCAACTCATCTAATATTTCTTTTAGCTTTCAATTCCTTCTAGGATGCTTCAGGAAGAAACCGAAGAAAAAACTGAAGAAATTCCTTGACTTTCAATTCCTTCTAGGATGCTTCTTTAAAAATGCACATAAGCAAGGGTTGAGCTCAGTAACCTTTCAATTCCTTCTAGGATGCTTCTTGGGAGACGTTATAGTCATAGACGACAACCCAGAGGTGCTTTCAATTCCTTCTAGGATGCTTCAGCACTTAACAGAATGGGTTCCGGGCCGGCATTAGCCAATACTTTCAATTCCTTCTAGGATGCTTCAATTCACAGTTTTTGCAAAGATATGAATTTACAGGCTTTCAATTCCTTCTAGGATGCTTCCTCATCGAACACTATCAAATGGTGCTTCACAGGTGCAAAGTCTTTCAATTCCTTCTAGGATGCTTCAGGTACTATTGTGGAAAATGTAGGGCCAAATTGTTATGGGTCTTTCAATTCCTTCTAGGATGCTTCAGGTTATTACCTATTTCTCAGGATCCACACTGATAACTCACTTTCAATTCCTTCTAGGATGCTTCTTCACCGAAACGGCCCTCTCTCTTCAACGCACTGTCAATACTTTCAATTCCTTCTAGGATGCTTCCAGACGCTGTAGTACAACACGGAGAAGTCCGGGTTGATGACACTTTCAATTCCTTCTAGGATGCTTCTAAAAAAGGCAAAAGAAAAGGGTTGGGTCGCAGTATTACTCACCCTTTCAATTCCTTCTAGGATGCTTCTTATCCATTGGTGCTCCTCTAATTTTCGCAACAGAAACTTTCAATTCCTTCTAGGATGCTTCCAATTAGTTAGCTAAATGCTAAGCATAAACCTTAAATATTCTTTCAATTCCTTCTAGGATGCTTCTAATTTATTTCAATGGTAATGAACCATTATCTAATTTTAATAACTTTCAATTCCTTCTAGGATGCTTCATCGTTCAGAAATATAGACACAAATATAATAAATGAGAAATCTTTCAATTCCTTCTAGGATGCTTCCGTATTTCTCCCATTGTATTTCGTTTGTTTGTTTTATTACTTTCAATTCCTTCTAGGATGCTTCTGATGACCCACTTCATCCACGAGAAATCCGTGGAGTTCTTTCAATTCCTTCTAGGATGCTTCGGCGATAAATGATTATAAAATTTAACGACAAACAAGAATACTTTCAATTCCTTCTAGGATGCTTCGTGTGAAGTCTATCCTCAGTACGCTAAAGTGCATAAAAACTTTCAATTCCTTCTAGGATGCTTCTAAGGGAGAGAAACTAAGAGCTTACAGAGTGTGCATGCTTTCAATTCCTTCTAGGATGCTTCATTTGAATTTGAAATGCACGAAATCCAAAGCATTCTGGCCGAACCTTTCAATTCCTTCTAGGATGCTTCACAACACTCACAGAAGTTATACGGGAAGCTGTTATCTTTCAATTCCTTCTAGGATGCTTCATTACTAGTTAATAGTTAGGCAATTATTAATTACACAATACTTTCAATTCCTTCTAGGATGCTTCTTATTAACTGGATTTCCTGCATGGTTTACTAATGCTTTTCTCTTTCAATTCCTTCTAGGATGCTTCGAATATTTATATCACTATGTTTTGGCATTTTCTCACTTTCAATTCCTTCTAGGATGCTTCTGACAAAATTCTAAATCAACAAAAACAGTTTAAACCATTCTTTCAATTCCTTCTAGGATGCTTCAACTACTGCAATATGCAATATTGCAATATAACAATTACTTTCAATTCCTTCTAGGATGCTTCTTAAAAAACAACTGCATGGTCTTGGGGTTATAAAAGAGTTCTTTCAATTCCTTCTAGGATGCTTCTACAATACGGTTCATTACCAGACGCGTTAATAAAATCACGTGCTTTCAATTCCTTCTAGGATGCTTCTTCATGCCGTTCCTCCCTTTGCAGCCTATCATATCTTTAACTTTCAATTCCTTCTAGGATGCTTCTTGTTCGAAGTATCTCTTGTTTAGTCGTTGTGCTTCGCTCTTTCAATTCCTTCTAGGATGCTTCTACGTTATGTACTGCTACAGGGGCTACCGTAGGCTGCACTTTCAATTCCTTCTAGGATGCTTCCTTATGCCAAAGACGTTTATGCGTCGATAGTGTCACAATCCTTTCAATTCCTTCTAGGATGCTTCTTTAACGACAAAAAACAATACGAGGAATGGTTAAGGCTTTCAATTCCTTCTAGGATGCTTCGTTAATTAATCTAGTTTGCTTTGAATAATGCCCAACATAACTTTCAATTCCTTCTAGGATGCTTCCTCTTGTTCAGGATACCATAAGAGAGAACGGGGTCGATCCTTTCAATTCCTTCTAGGATGCTTCAGGTAGCTCCTGGTTCCATGCCTGCCGCTCCCCTTCACTTTCAATTCCTTCTAGGATGCTTCAGCCTTTACACCGGAGAAGAATAGAAACAGCAGAATTTCCTTTCAATTCCTTCTAGGATGCTTCTTCGATAAATTTGAAGAAGGAAAAATATACGTATTCAGATACTTTCAATTCCTTCTAGGATGCTTCATTATTAGCCTTTCATAGGTGGGTATGACGTTCAGGTTTCTTTCAATTCCTTCTAGGATGCTTCTTAAATAGTAGTTTGACAAGCATTATAATGGGTGTAAAAGAACTTTCAATTCCTTCTAGGATGCTTCCAAGGGCGTTTGTCCCCGTGATGGTGCCGACTGGTAACAATTCTTTCAATTCCTTCTAGGATGCTTCGGGAACCAAATTTACGGTGTCTCCTGGACGGATCCCTTTCAATTCCTTCTAGGATGCTTCACGTATTAGCGTACAGGGCAAAAGGTGGGCAATAACTTTCAATTCCTTCTAGGATGCTTCATACAACATCCAATAAAGCAATACAAAATACAACTCTACCAGTCTTTCAATTCCTTCTAGGATGCTTCAGAACAAACTTTAGACAAAGAACAAGAACACGATTATGACTTTCAATTCCTTCTAGGATGCTTCTTCTTTTGGCCCTAAACGGGCCATTGTTTTTTGTACTCTTTCAATTCCTTCTAGGATGCTTCAATTAAGGAAATGGTTTGATGTTGCTTGTTGCCATAATCTTTCAATTCCTTCTAGGATGCTTCC
>Ga0079046_1000310_pt1 | contig 12440 bp, 6 predicted proteins | sample BED_host_MetaG_FD_76330 | JGI IMG/M metagenome (GOLD analysis project Ga0079046, IMG submission 76330) | Hot spring microbial mat communities from Yellowstone National Park, Wyoming, USA - BED_host_MetaG | ecosystem: Environmental > Aquatic > Thermal springs > Hot (42-90C) > Microbial mats ... | reverse complement strand
GGTTTGTAGCGATCCTTTGAGGGTTTGAAACAACTCCCCAGTTTACCGTTACCCTGGGCATTGTTTGGAGTTTGTAGCGATCCTTTGAGGGTTTGAAACTCATAAGTATCATAGCGGCAGTCCTCAACCTGGTTGAAGGTTTGTAGCGATCCTTTGAGGGTTTGAAACATAGACTTCATGTATAGGAATGGCCTAACTGGTGGGTTTGTAGCGATCCTTTGAGGGTTTGAAACCATATTCGGATTGGAAGAAGGCCGTAGGTCCGGGAATGTTTGTAGCGATCCTTTGAGGGTTTGAAACGGATTCCAGTATTCTGACTACGTCAGATGGCTCAAGAGTTTGGTTTGTAGCGATCCTTTGAGGGTTTGAAACTACCCAGTTGGCTCCCCGCTACACCGAAAAAGTACGAGGTTTGTAGCGATCCTTTGAGGGTTTGAAACTCTTCCAGTGAGGAAGTCCAGGAGGAGGCCACTCCTCCCCAGAGTTTGTAGCGATCCTTTGAGGGTTTGAAACCTTTCGGTGGGTAGGCCAAACCCCACGTTTCTCTCCGAGTTTGTAGCGATCCTTTGAGGGTTTGAAACAAAATTCCGCAACCCTCACTAATTTTTAGTAGCAAACTGTTTGTAGCGATCCTTTGAGGGTTTGAAACGAACGAACTAAGCTTTTCCTCGAAAAGTATGCGAAGTTTGTAGCGATCCTTTGAGGGTTTGAAACTATCGTCAAGGAGAGGAAAGAGAGACTCCAGAAGAGTTTGTAGCGATCCTTTGAGGGTTTGAAACCCCATCCGCAGGAGCCTCAGTATCCGCAGGAGGCTCAGGTTTGTAGCGATCCTTTGAGGGTTTGAAACTTCCACTAAGTCAGCTCCAGTCGGAAGGTAGTCTACTGTTTGTAGCGATCCTTTGAGGGTTTGAAACTGATAAGGGTCAAAATAGATTCTTTTAGGATTTTTCAGTTTGTAGCGATCCTTTGAGGGTTTGAAACTGATATCTTTCCCACAGGACACGAACTCAAACTCGTAGTTTGTAGCGATCCTTTGAGGGTTTGAAACGGGATTTACAATCACGAGATAGAATTTTCCAGTCCTAGTTTGTAGCGATCCTTTGAGGGTTTGAAACAGCTATTTGGCCTTCAATGACAACGGTAAATTATTGGTTTGTAGCGATCCTTTGAGGGTTTGAAACAACTGTGTGAATTCGTAAACTTTGCACGTACCATCCTGTTTGTAGCGATCCTTTGAGGGTTTGAAACCTCAAGGATCATAAAGAGTTTCAAGGAAGAGGTAGCAGTTTGTAGCGATCCTTTGAGGGTTTGAAACTCTCAGTAATACGATGTGCCAGTGAACGTTTCTTCTCGTTTGTAGCGATCCTTTGAGGGTTTGAAACAATCAGTTCTCCAGGATCAAAATGACGGCAGTACCCCAGTTTGTAGCGATCCTTTGAGGGTTTGAAACTGGTACTAAGCTTATAGGTACAGCAGCGCGAAACGTGTTTGTAGCGATCCTTTGAGGGTTTGAAACAAAACACGATCAATAAGCTAGAAGCTGCGGGTTATATGTTTGTAGCGATCCTTTGAGGGTTTGAAACCCTGCCGATAAGGCACCGCGTTTGATCAACGAAATTTTGAGTTTGTAGCGATCCTTTGAGGGTTTGAAACTAAAGAAAATAAAAGTACTTCTGAGCGGTAGCATCTCGTTTGTAGCGATCCTTTGAGGGTTTGAAACAACGATAACACGTCAAATTACAGAGTTTACTCACGGTTTGTAGCGATCCTTTGAGGGTTTGAAACTGAAGAATTAAGGGATCTAATGGAGCGTTATGCCGATAGTTTGTAGCGATCCTTTGAGGGTTTGAAACTGGCGGTTTTCCTGAGTCTCTCTAGCTCTTGAGGATCGTTTGTAGCGATCCTTTGAGGGTTTGAAACGTCGACGAAATAAAAGAAGAGTGTATAGACTATATGTTTGTAGCGATCCTTTGAGGGTTTGAAACAAGAAGGCAGTATCGACTCTCAGCGCTGTGTTACTCGGTTTGTAGCGATCCTTTGAGGGTTTGAAACACGAGGTACCGATAGGAAATGAATTCTCTATCTTGAGAGTTTGTAGCGATCCTTTGAGGGTTTGAAACTAGAATGCAGGTGAAAGATACCTAACGCCTTCTCCCCTGTGTTTGTAGCGATCCTTTGAGGGTTTGAAACTACCTAAGCAACCGCCAATTTATCACACGGTGTTAGAGTTTGTAGCGATCCTTTGAGGGTTTGAAACGACAAGAAGCGGAAGGAAAGCTATAAGAAGTCCAAGAGGGTTTGTAGCGATCCTTTGAGGGTTTGAAACTGCCCTCGGTGGGCCGGATAAAGGGACCGTCCTCATCGTTTGTAGCGATCCTTTGAGGGTTTGAAACTATGCCTAGGTGGTGGAGGCGGTGGTGGAATGATATGTTTGTAGCGATCCTTTGAGGGTTTGAAACGTCGTGTAGAAGTGTATACACCGAACATGAGAAGGGGGGTTTGTAGCGATCCTTTGAGGGTTTGAAACAGTATCGATTACTCGCAGTAACTACCCCTAACACTCGTGTTTGTAGCGATCCTTTGAGGGTTTGAAACAGTATCGATTACTCGCAGTAACTACCCCTAACACTCGTGTTTGTAGCGATCCTTTGAGGGTTTGAAACAGAATGGAGGAGAAGATAAACAGAATGCTGGAGCGTGTTTGTAGCGATCCTTTGAGGGTTTGAAACTCGATCGCTGTGACCGATTGGGCCGACCAGAACACGTGTTTGTAGCGATCCTTTGAGGGTTTGAAACCGGTGACGATATCTGACGGTGACGTCACAGTCAGAAGTTTGTAGCGATCCTTTGAGGGTTTGAAACCAAACTGAGGACACCAGGAAGAAGAGACTTGCAGCTAGTTTGTAGCGATCCTTTGAGGGTTTGAAACTTGTCTCGGGTCTCCCTGACAAAAATGGGGACAAAAATGGGTTTGTAGCGATCCTTTGAGGGTTTGAAACGAGTTTTGCCGTACATTTGGGCTCAGGTGTTGGTAGTTTGTAGCGATCCTTTGAGGGTTTGAAACTCCTGATAAACAAAGATATGGTGAGAAAATGAACTAGTTTGTAGCGATCCTTTGAGGGTTTGAAACGGTATTACGTACACTGAGGCTCCTGAACATCCACAAGTTTGTAGCGATCCTTTGAGGGTTTGAAACATTTCTAGCTCCCTGAGGAAATCCGTATTTAGGTCGAGTTTGTAGCGATCCTTTGAGGGTTTGAAACAACTCCTCCCCGTTGGAACGATCACAGGGAGCAACGGTTTGTAGCGATCCTTTGAGGGTTTGAAACCTGCAGATTCTGGATTTTTTTATGATGAGGTTTACGGTTTGTAGCGATCCTTTGAGGGTTTGAAACTCGCCAGTCGGATTAGGCGGAAAAGTTCCAATAAAATGTTTGTAGCGATCCTTTGAGGGTTTGAAACCACATATGAACGATGTTGTTCCTTCACTTGTTCTCTTGTTTGTAGCGATCCTTTGAGGGTTTGAAACTTTGCCTTTGACACTGAACACATGTCGCATTTTCAGTTTGTAGCGATCCTTTGAGGGTTTGAAACGTCTTGGGTGAAACATCATGAGCCAGGCACCAAAGAGTTTGTAGCGATCCTTTGAGGGTTTGAAACATTGCGATTATGTAGAATTTAGGGTTTGATACTACTGTTTGTAGCGATCCTTTGAGGGTTTGAAACTTCACCATCACCTACAGCGTATGTTGATACCATATACAGTTTGTAGCGATCCTTTGAGGGTTTGAAACTATACCACACTCTCTCTATCATATATAGAGGTATGCGTTTGTAGCGATCCTTTGAGGGTTTGAAACGACAAGGAGAAATTCAATGCGGAAGAGGAACTATGGGGTTTGTAGCGATCCTTTGAGGGTTTGAAACAAAGAAGTACTAAACGAAGAATTTCTGAGACAACTTACGTTTGTAGCGATCCTTTGAGGGTTTGAAACTTTCTATCTCTTCTTTCTCCATACGTGCCAAAAAAAGTTTGTAGCGATCCTTTGAGGGTTTGAAACATCGTGATGGCAGTCGTCATCGTGTTCCTGGTGTTCATGGTTTGTAGCGATCCTTTGAGGGTTTGAAACATACTTTTCGATTGTGTAGTTGTAGTCGATGCGATGAGGTTTGTAGCGATCCTTTGAGGGTTTGAAACTAAATCAGATGTAGATAGAGATAGATAGAGATGAGAGTTTGTAGCGATCCTTTGAGGGTTTGAAACTACACATAATCAGTCCTCAAACGCTCCCCTCACTACTGTTTGTAGCGATCCTTTGAGGGTTTGAAACGAAATTGTAAATAAGTACTTATTAGAAAATATAACAGTTTGTAGCGATCCTTTGAGGGTTTGAAACCCACATACTCGACGTCCTTCCTTGGGAGTTGGATAGAGTTTGTAGCGATCCTTTGAGGGTTTGAAACTCATACGCCATCTTGAAGGGATTATCGAACTCATACCTGTTTGTAGCGATCCTTTGAGGGTTTGAAACAGTATCGCTTCGACTCGGATCCGAGAAGCGACTACTACGTTTGTAGCGATCCTTTGAGGGTTTGAAACAAATAACTGATCCGTAACATTAGACCCTAGAGTATCGGGTTTGTAGCGATCCTTTGAGGGTTTGAAACGACATGCCTCTCCTCGATGTCTTGGATGCTAATCTCCGTTTGTAGCGATCCTTTGAGGGTTTGAAACAGATAGTACAGTATAAGTTACCCGCATTACTTCGCTCAGTTTGTAGCGATCCTTTGAGGGTTTGAAACGGAGGTGTAGGGGTCTACGTATTAGCGACGGGAGTGAACGTTTGTAGCGATCCTTTGAGGGTTTGAAACTCATAATGCTCACAATAATCTGAAATGTTTTTCAATGTTTGTAGCGATCCTTTGAGGGTTTGAAACTCCTGATCTTCATCGGGGTCCTGATTGGTGAGAAATGTTTGTAGCGATCCTTTGAGGGTTTGAAACCTAAGAAGAAGTCCCCTATGTGCATCCCCTCGGGGAGTTTGTAGCGATCCTTTGAGGGTTTGAAACCATAATTTTTCCGGGCCTTTCCACGATGGAATTACGTTTGTAGCGATCCTTTGAGGGTTTGAAACTCAGTAATAGTCCTGACGCTATTCCTCACATCTGAGGGTTTGTAGCGATCCTTTGAGGGTTTGAAACATTTCTCAGCATATGAAAGAAATCCAGTTTGATTTAGTTTGTAGCGATCCTTTGAGGGTTTGAAACGATTCAGTATGAACACACTACGTTTAGTTCTATCAGTGTTTGTAGCGATCCTTTGAGGGTTTGAAACTTAAAAACCCCCTATCTTAGGATGAAGCTAAGAGAAGTTTGTAGCGATCCTTTGAGGGTTTGAAACAAAATACTTCTATTTTATGCCCGAAGAGTGTATTAGTTTGTAGCGATCCTTTGAGGGTTTGAAACTAATTCATGCAAAGACTATAGCAGAGTTGGAGAGTCTGTTTGTAGCGATCCTTTGAGGGTTTGAAACGTTTTACAAAAACTGCATGAAACTGGGGAGTTTACGTTTGTAGCGATCCTTTGAGGGTTTGAAACAAAGAGTTAGGGAGAAGGCGAGTAAGGCGCTTCAGAGTTTGTAGCGATCCTTTGAGGGTTTGAAACTTTTTATCTCCTCAGGGCTTAGTAGACCATAGACTGTGTTTGTAGCGATCCTTTGAGGGTTTGAAACAAGACGTGGAGAGCGGCATAGCGGAAGTGGTACCAGTTTGTAGCGATCCTTTGAGGGTTTGAAACTAAGTGTGTGCTATAGAAATCATCGTTATGGATGACGGTGTTTGTAGCGATCCTTTGAGGGTTTGAAACAAAAGGGGTTTAAAAGCCTTCGTGTGTTGAGGAGTGGTTTGTAGCGATCCTTTGAGGGTTTGAAACAAGGCCTACAAACCCGATAGTGAGGCCTTCAACGTGTTTGTAGCGATCCTTTGAGGGTTTGAAACTTAGCCAGTCAGGACAGAATCTAGGACAGGGGACGGGTTTGTAGCGATCCTTTGAGGGTTTGAAACAGAGTGGTGCCCATGGGACTAGACAGTATAAACTTCGTTTGTAGCGATCCTTTGAGGGTTTGAAACTCCTGTCTTCGCTCATGGCTTCCCTGATGTAGTCTACGCGTTTGTAGCGATCCTTTGAGGGTTTGAAACTGGTACCGCAAACCAGGGGAGAGGGGTGGAATGTCCGTTTGTAGCGATCCTTTGAGGGTTTGAAACATTTTGCATGCCTAGATAGAAAAATAGGAAAATTTGGTTTGTAGCGATCCTTTGAGGGTTTGAAACAAAAGCCACGACTTCGCTGTCTCCGTGTCAACCTTGTTTGTAGCGATCCTTTGAGGGTTTGAAACGCTTGCGGTCCACGGTCCCAAGGCGGGCCCGGGGTTGTTTGTAGCGATCCTTTGAGGGTTTGAAACTACTTTAGTAAAAGTACAGAAGAGTGTATATAACTGTTTGTAGCGATCCTTTGAGGGTTTGAAACACATTGGGGACAGGGTAGAAGCGAGGGGTTACCTCGTTTGTAGCGATCCTTTGAGGGTTTGAAACGCGAACGTGGCGAAGAAGTTTGGTGAAACGCTGATCGTTTGTAGCGATCCTTTGAGGGTTTGAAACACGCAGAAAGAGGGGAATATATCGACAGCGACACGGGGTTTGTAGCGATCCTTTGAGGGTTTGAAACTATTTCTCTACTAAAATAGCATAAGTCTTGCCCCAGTGTTTGTAGCGATCCTTTGAGGGTTTGAAACTGGACTACGGCACAGTGCTCATGTTGCAGAACCAGAGGTTTGTAGCGATCCTTTGAGGGTTTGAAACCCCCCCTCCAGCCCCGGCACCACCGGCGTAACAGGACGTTTGTAGCGATCCTTTGAGGGTTTGAAACCGTATCTCCGTGTATCGTACATCAAACGTATCGTAGTTTGTAGCGATCCTTTGAGGGTTTGAAACAAAGGAGTAGGTAGGGAGATTTTTAGGGTCCTAGAGGAGTTTGTAGCGATCCTTTGAGGGTTTGAAACCTCCAGTACCGTTCATCACCAACTGACCGTTTTGCGTTTGTAGCGATCCTTTGAGGGTTTGAAACCTAAAATGGATGACGACTTAGCGAAGGCCAGGTTAGGTTTGTAGCGATCCTTTGAGGGTTTGAAACTGAAGAATTCCTCACCGTCATAGAGCAAGTAAATGTGTTTGTAGCGATCCTTTGAGGGTTTGAAACAAACCCTCCAGAAGAGACTAGAAGCAACGGAAAGGAAGTTTGTAGCGATCCTTTGAGGGTTTGAAACCATAAAGAACTTCAAGAGTTACCGTGACAGCGAGTTTGTTTGTAGCGATCCTTTGAGGGTTTGAAACATCCGTACTTCACCTTTTCTTCTTCGCTCAGCATCTGTTTGTAGCGATCCTTTGAGGGTTTGAAACAAGAACAGAAAAAGAAAGAAAAGAAGGAAGAAGGAGGTGGTTTGTAGCGATCCTTTGAGGGTTTGAAACAAAAGAAAAAGGAGGAGATCATCGAGATCCTAAGGAGTGTTTGTAGCGATCCTTTGAGGGTTTGAAACAAACCCTCCAGAAGAGACTAGAAGCAACGGAAAGGGTTTGTAGCGATCCTTTGAGGGTTTGAAACAAAGAGATCAGAACTCCTCAGGCAGCTTCTCAATTAGCGTTTGTAGCGATCCTTTGAGGGTTTGAAACAATATAGCTTTATGCTTAATATAAGGCGGGGAAACATGTTTGTAGCGATCCTTTGAGGGTTTGAAACAGATGGTTTCCAATTTTTCCTAGATGGTTTCCGACCGTTTGTAGCGATCCTTTGAGGGTTTGAAACTGATGGTAAAGGCTATGATGAAAGCTAAGGCGAACTGTTTGTAGCGATCCTTTGAGGGTTTGAAACTAACGTGGTCGTTGTACCGTCCGGGAACGACATAGTTTGTAGCGATCCTTTGAGGGTTTGAAACCTCAAAACCCCGAACAGATCGGTATCGCTGCTGCGAGTTTGTAGCGATCCTTTGAGGGTTTGAAACACGAGGATAGACGAGGTCAACTTCGCCAGTGTGAGGGGTTTGTAGCGATCCTTTGAGGGTTTGAAACGGGTGGCACTAGGGAATAGGATAGGGGCTAGAAAGGGTTTGTAGCGATCCTTTGAGGGTTTGAAACTATCCGATCACGGTCACGTTTCCGAAAACCGGTTGGGTTTGTAGCGATCCTTTGAGGGTTTGAAACTTGGCCGACATGGTGTGATATCGTCCTGCCCCACGTTTGTTTGTAGCGATCCTTTGAGGGTTTGAAACTAATAGATAGTGATCTAATAGTCCCAAATTTGAGAAAGTTTGTAGCGATCCTTTGAGGGTTTGAAACTAAACTCTGGCTTAAAGATTCCAATATTTAAAGTAGTCCAGTTTGTAGCGATCCTTTGAGGGTTTGAAACTCAGAGTAGACTACCTTCCGACTGGAGCTGACTTAGTGGAAGTTTGTAGCGATCCTTTGAGGGTTTGAAACTTTCCTGTGGGTCACATTCGTCACCGACCCCAATATAGTTTGTAGCGATCCTTTGAGGGTTTGAAACATAAGCTTTTCTTTCTAAACTTCCAATTTCAACACTGCAGTTTGTAGCGATCCTTTGAGGGTTTGAAACTAAGTTATGCGTTTAGTTTTGCACCGATTGTTTTCGCGTTTGTAGCGATCCTTTGAGGGTTTGAAACAAGACGCTATACGTTGTATTATACGTATTCATGACGAAGTTTGTAGCGATCCTTTGAGGGTTTGAAACCTTAGCATAGCTAAAAAGTCAATTTATGCTTATCTAGTTTGTAGCGATCCTTTGAGGGTTTGAAACTCCGTCTGCTCCCGCTCCTCCACCTAGTCCACCGTTAGTTTGTAGCGATCCTTTGAGGGTTTGAAACCATCCCATAACCTTCCAGTACAGACATGGAATGCGTGTTTGTAGCGATCCTTTGAGGGTTTGAAACAATCACTGCTATAAGTCAATGTAAAGAACGGCAGGCGTTTGTAGCGATCCTTTGAGGGTTTGAAACTGTCCCCGTGGACGTAGAACCAGATGATGTTTGTGTGTTTGTAGCGATCCTTTGAGGGTTTGAAACAGGGATAGTTTCGGCCATCTCATGTCAGGGATAAAGTTTGTAGCGATCCTTTGAGGGTTTGAAACTGACGCTATCTTCTTCTTCCCATCCTCATCGAATGAGTTTGTAGCGATCCTTTGAGGGTTTGAAACTGTCGTACCCCCTCCGGGTGTTGGCCCCGGTGTAGGTTTGTAGCGATCCTTTGAGGGTTTGAAACCAAGTTTTGTCCCTGATAGTAAGGTTCCGCTAAGAGGACGTTTGTAGCGATCCTTTGAGGGTTTGAAACGAGGGAGAGGACCCTGAGAAGGTGAAGATGGAGAGGAGTTTGTAGCGATCCTTTGAGGGTTTGAAACACGGAACGCTAGCTCCTAACGAAGTCGATACAGTCCCGTTTGTAGCGATCCTTTGAGGGTTTGAAACGCGTAATAAGTCCCATCAGAGGAGAGGACGCCCCTGAGTTTGTAGCGATCCTTTGAGGGTTTGAAACAAAAACTCGTGGATATCGTCAAGGGCAAGAAGGTAATTGTTTGTAGCGATCCTTTGAGGGTTTGAAACTTCGCCTTGGTTGTACGCCACTCCTACAAAGAGCGAAGTTTGTAGCGATCCTTTGAGGGTTTGAAACACCGGGCGAGGTCTGCACCAGCTGGTAGGCTATCGCGTTTGTAGCGATCCTTTGAGGGTTTGAAACCGCGATGAGTGTTTCTGGGACGGCTTATTTCTACGTGTTTGTAGCGATCCTTTGAGGGTTTGAAACGCTATATATTCATCGATGATGAGGGCGAACGTGTCTTTGTTTGTAGCGATCCTTTGAGGGTTTGAAACTAATTATAATAAAGGAAGATAAAGCAATACTACAAAGTTTGTAGCGATCCTTTGAGGGTTTGAAACCAATTTTCTGCGTGTAACGTGAATGTAACATGAGACCCGTTTGTAGCGATCCTTTGAGGGTTTGAAACAATGCCAGCTGGGACTGGTACAGTGCTATCATAGTAGTTTGTAGCGATCCTTTGAGGGTTTGAAACTCGTGTATTCCTTTTTGTGGAAATTTTATCCTGGACAGTTTGTAGCGATCCTTTGAGGGTTTGAAACAGGTCTATCCCGAACTCCTGGTCTAGGATGGCCCGTAGTTTGTAGCGATCCTTTGAGGGTTTGAAACAATTAAATGGACTTGAAGCTTTTGTATCAAAAATTCGTTTGTAGCGATCCTTTGAGGGTTTGAAACAAAAATTTCAAGTTGAGGAAAGAAGGGTCTATAAATAGTTTGTAGCGATCCTTTGAGGGTTTGAAACCATAATAGCAAGACACTCTCTCAATAAGGGCGAACCTACGTTTGTAGCGATCCTTTGAGGGTTTGAAACCAAAGTAGTACTGGGAAAGGAGTACGAAATCCTCAGAAGTTTGTAGCGATCCTTTGAGGGTTTGAAACATTTTCCGCTTCCTGTCGCCCCTACGATGTACACGTGTGTTTGTAGCGATCCTTTGAGGGTTTGAAACCCCCCCCGGGCAGTAACTCAACTGGTATATAGAGAGTTTGTAGCGATCCTTTGAGGGTTTGAAACTAAGAAAAACAGATTCGGGATATGAGATAGAGGCTTCAGTTTGTAGCGATCCTTTGAGGGTTTGAAACTCCGACAGCATTTCACTCCGCGTCTGGTTGGACACGTGTTTGTAGCGATCCTTTGAGGGTTTGAAACCGACGTTAGAATAACGTACTCATACATCATGTCATCAGTTTGTAGCGATCCTTTGAGGGTTTGAAACCAAGAACGGACAACCGCAGCCCGTCACTATCTCGAGTTTGTAGCGATCCTTTGAGGGTTTGAAACCACATAAACTACATATAAGCAATGGAGGAACTCAATGTTTGTAGCGATCCTTTGAGGGTTTGAAACAAGTTAAGGCTGAACGAAGTGAAAAAAATCTAGATATGTTTGTAGCGATCCTTTGAGGGTTTGAAACATAAGATACATAAGGATAGCTGGACGCCCCTAAGACGGTTTGTAGCGATCCTTTGAGGGTTTGAAACATATAACGTTGGGGGACTCCCTGGAGGAGGAGGTGGTTTGTAGCGATCCTTTGAGGGTTTGAAACTGAAAGAGGTGAACATGATGAGCGAAGCTGAAGTTCTGTTTGTAGCGATCCTTTGAGGGTTTGAAACTGTATTTTCGTGCTTCTATTACCTTTATCACCTATTGCGTTTGTAGCGATCCTTTGAGGGTTTGAAACTGGAGGGTCAAGAAATGACGGTAAAGTCACGCACTAAGTTTGTAGCGATCCTTTGAGGGTTTGAAACAAAACCCCTAAAGGTAGGGAAGTGAAATGGGAGACAAGTTTGTAGCGATCCTTTGAGGGTTTGAAACACGGATAAAGGGAGACATTTAGCAACGACAGAACTTGAGTTTGTAGCGATCCTTTGAGGGTTTGAAACACTTAAAAGAGCACTTAATTCCTTCATTTTCATATCGTTTGTAGCGATCCTTTGAGGGTTTGAAACAAAGGGCCAGCTCTTACATTAATGGCCCTAAATACTGTTTGTAGCGATCCTTTGAGGGTTTGAAACCTTTGCCTCTGCTGATTCTTACTTTGCCTGGTTTTTGCAGCTGTTTGTAGCGATCCTTTGAGGGTTTGAAACTACCGTTACCTTCGAGACGTCCAGGCCCATAAAGGACTGTTTGTAGCGATCCTTTGAGGGTTTGAAACGCGGGTGGTGGTCTCGGTAGGCCAATCAGTCTTGGTGGAGTTTGTAGCGATCCTTTGAGGGTTTGAAACTCACTATTTCCAGCCCGTGATAAACCGATTGCGGTATGTTTGTAGCGATCCTTTGAGGGTTTGAAACATGTAAAGTTTATCGTACCGCCGCCTGCTCAGAGTGTTTGTAGCGATCCTTTGAGGGTTTGAAACTCACGATAACGTAAACATCGTCGTGAGCTTTTCTCAGTGTTTGTAGCGATCCTTTGAGGGTTTGAAACAATGTGAGCGAAAGAAAAGTAAAGAAAATGATGGAAGAGTTTGTAGCGATCCTTTGAGGGTTTGAAACTTTGGAGCTATGAGAGAAATTGGGGAAACAAATTTTGTTTGTAGCGATCCTTTGAGGGTTTGAAACTGGAACGCCTGCATTTGCAGGCGGAACGGGATGGAGTGTTTGTAGCGATCCTTTGAGGGTTTGAAACGTACTATTCACAGGCCACAGAGAGAATGAATCGATAGCGAGGTTTGTAGCGATCCTTTGAGGGTTTGAAACCGAGAAGGCCATAATAAAAGTGAAGCAGGCAATAGGGAGTTTGTAGCGATCCTTTGAGGGTTTGAAACCGTGCAATGGGTAGATGTAAAG
>Ga0079046_1000309_pt1 | contig 12465 bp, 3 predicted proteins | sample BED_host_MetaG_FD_76330 | JGI IMG/M metagenome (GOLD analysis project Ga0079046, IMG submission 76330) | Hot spring microbial mat communities from Yellowstone National Park, Wyoming, USA - BED_host_MetaG | ecosystem: Environmental > Aquatic > Thermal springs > Hot (42-90C) > Microbial mats ... | reverse complement strand
CACGACGGAGTTGGTACAGTCTTTCAGATTGGAATTCCCCACCAACACGAAACGTTCGGGAGGAGGAACTCGGTGGAACAGGTGTTCAGGTCTTTCAAGCACCGCTTCTCTGGAATGGACAAGCACTTCCCCTGGAACGCCAATGAACGGAGCATATTAAGGATAAGGGCCTTCGTGATGTCGTATAACCTATTACAATCAGGTGAGTGAAATTGTTGGACACACTCCTTTACCCTAACGTAAATTTCAATTCCTTCTAGGATGCTTCATTTTGACGTAAAAGACGCTATAGCATATAGACATGTATTATTTCAATTCCTTCTAGGATGCTTCGGATTAGGGTCACTAACGTTAATTGGGGTGGGCATCAACAATTTCAATTCCTTCTAGGATGCTTCATGCCGTATCCTAACCTTTTCAAGTAGGACACTATGTATTTCAATTCCTTCTAGGATGCTTCGGGCCATATAGTGCTTTTATATGGCGAAATTGAAAAAATATTTCAATTCCTTCTAGGATGCTTCCAAAATATAAAAGCTTTAATGCTTACGCATTTTTTTCACTATTTCAATTCCTTCTAGGATGCTTCAGGTGTGAGATATCCGATTGAGTACGAAGACGATTTAATAATTTCAATTCCTTCTAGGATGCTTCGGCAAGGCGGCTATACCGCCTCCAGGAAAAAGGGCAAATATTTCAATTCCTTCTAGGATGCTTCTGCAGACTCAACTCAGCCAAGTGATAAAGTGCAGCACGCGATGAGGCGAATTCTTTCAATCTGCAGACTCAACTCAGCCAAGTGCAGACTCAGGCTCAACACTTTCAATTCCTTCTAGGATGCTTCTTATGTATCCCTGTTAATATATTTTTAAACATGCACTTTCAATTCCTTCTAGGATGCTTCTGGACTAGGAAACCTTTGATATCAGCAAGAGCATTTACGGCTGCTCTTTCAATTCCTTCTAGGATGCTTCTTCGATAATTTATGGCGGAGTGAGGGGTGGGAGTCAAGACACTTTCAATTCCTTCTAGGATGCTTCAACAGGTAGCTCGTCAACTAAGTTTTGGTGGCACACATCTTTCAATTCCTTCTAGGATGCTTCGTGTTTTTAACGCCATCGGGCATCAAGGTACGATACATTCTTTCAATTCCTTCTAGGATGCTTCCTGGGGAACAAACAATGTCTTCGGGTCATATATTTTACTTTCAATTCCTTCTAGGATGCTTCCACTGGAATCTATATACCACAAACAAGAGAATATGTAAACTTTCAATTCCTTCTAGGATGCTTCTTATATAGTACTTCACTTGAAATGTGTATTTGATAAAACACTTTCAATTCCTTCTAGGATGCTTCCCCCCAGGCCCAAGAGTTCTTGGGTTGGGTAGTGATAGATTCTTTCAATTCCTTCTAGGATGCTTCAAATTCTGCAACTAAAGAAAAACGTTTATACGTTTAAAGTCTTTCAATTCCTTCTAGGATGCTTCCTGAGAATATAACTGTAAATAGTAATTATGACAGTCAAGACTTTCAATTCCTTCTAGGATGCTTCATATGAATTTACAGTAGCTATACCGTTTTCGCCACCAGATGACTTTCAATTCCTTCTAGGATGCTTCAAGAAGGCCAGCATGAGGCAATGTTTATATTAAAACTCTTTCAATTCCTTCTAGGATGCTTCTCGGAGGAGGTGGAATGAATGGCCGAAAAACAGGAAACCCACTTTCAATTCCTTCTAGGATGCTTCACTCATCGACCTAATGGAAGCCTACGCCATTAAGCATCTTTCAATTCCTTCTAGGATGCTTCGATGGCGTCAAGGTAAATCGGAGTGTCCTTGTTCAAGAGGTCTTTCAATTCCTTCTAGGATGCTTCTACGGTATGTGGAATTGTTGCCAGTCGGCACCATAACGGCTTTCAATTCCTTCTAGGATGCTTCTACTAACTTTTTTTGTAACCCTGTCCGTTCCTCAAGTTTTTCTTTCAATTCCTTCTAGGATGCTTCCTGACGCTATTTCCAATGTACCAGGGCCAGCTATTGCTGCCTTTCAATTCCTTCTAGGATGCTTCTTGATGAGCGAAACTCCTCAGGAAAATGAAAAGGAAAAGCCCTTTCAATTCCTTCTAGGATGCTTCTTGAACCAGATCCAATAAATGTAGAAGTTGAAGTTAAAAAATTCTTTCAATTCCTTCTAGGATGCTTCTGTATTTGCTCTTGTGGGGCCCAATGCCAAACGGGACTTTCAATTCCTTCTAGGATGCTTCCTCTACCTTGATAAACTGTAGCTGATAGTCAAACCTAACTTTCAATTCCTTCTAGGATGCTTCCTGGATCTAAAATCGCTAAAAAATACGGTTATATTTTTCTCTTTCAATTCCTTCTAGGATGCTTCTTCCTAATGAACTCAATTTCACGCGGCTCACGTGTATAAAACTTTCAATTCCTTCTAGGATGCTTCGACGGAAAAGTATTGTTTGTGGAGCAAATCGACAGACCTTTCAATTCCTTCTAGGATGCTTCAAATAGTGGTGCTCAATGGCAAACTGCATGGAATTTTACTTTCAATTCCTTCTAGGATGCTTCCCTACAGCGATGGTGAAATCGCAGGCGAGGTGGCGTCTTTCAATTCCTTCTAGGATGCTTCACCACCGCTATTACCACCGCCAGGGCCGCCAGCACCACCCTTTCAATTCCTTCTAGGATGCTTCTACGAGGTAGCTCCTGGTCGATACATTATGTACGAGGTGCTTTCAATTCCTTCTAGGATGCTTCAAGTACGTTTAGCAAAAGCAAAGATTTATGGGGTACTACTGCTTTCAATTCCTTCTAGGATGCTTCTGGAAGTTAAACAATTTTTAATAGATAAAAAATCGATAGACTTTCAATTCCTTCTAGGATGCTTCGAAGGAGTAGCGGAGACGGCAGGCGTGGTAGGAACATAACCTTTCAATTCCTTCTAGGATGCTTCAAACATATTGGCGAATTTCAGAGCCTTGTCTTTCACCTTTCAATTCCTTCTAGGATGCTTCATAACGGCCACAAAAACTTCTACTATCACGGCTATGACTTTCAATTCCTTCTAGGATGCTTCTATCGGGACAAGGATGGGGCATCTACAAGTATCAGACTTTCAATTCCTTCTAGGATGCTTCCCAGGAGGATGAGTGAAATGGCCGAGAACCAACCCCTCAGTGACTTTCAATTCCTTCTAGGATGCTTCAACGGCCTTCCCAGTGCTGTCGTGATGCCTTATGTCATCTTTCAATTCCTTCTAGGATGCTTCCAGGGTTACTAAAGTGTAATGCTGGTTTCTACCTACCACTTTCAATTCCTTCTAGGATGCTTCCACATTATTGAGGGATAAAGTATGGATAAGCATACCCTTTCAATTCCTTCTAGGATGCTTCATGGCGAAATGATTAATTCCCTTTATGAAGAAGATTTACTTTCAATTCCTTCTAGGATGCTTCCTGTCCTCACGGAGAAAGTTAAAACCTTGTCTCCAATCATCTTTCAATTCCTTCTAGGATGCTTCGTGAAGAAGCGATGATGCGGACGGTCGAAGTTCTACGAACTTTCAATTCCTTCTAGGATGCTTCCTGACAACGTTCAAACCCCAGCTACTGCCACCCTGTCCTTCTTTCAATTCCTTCTAGGATGCTTCGCTTGGTTAAGCTGTGTCAACTCAAGTTGGGCCTGTTGTCTTTCAATTCCTTCTAGGATGCTTCGTCTTCCAGTACGTATAGAACCAATCGTTAGTCCTCCTACTTTCAATTCCTTCTAGGATGCTTCAAATTTTCAACGACATAAGAACCGTTAACGATATAGAAACTTTCAATTCCTTCTAGGATGCTTCCCGTGGATGACCCAACCCTTCAGGCCTTCGATAAATTATCTTTCAATTCCTTCTAGGATGCTTCGATTTGGATAGCAAATGCTTTAACATATTCGGTTTTGGACTTTCAATTCCTTCTAGGATGCTTCCACGGCTATGATTCACAATATGCACAAAAGCTTTTTTCTTCTCTCTTTCAATTCCTTCTAGGATGCTTCATGTAGCGGACATTGTCAGCAAAACGAAAGTTAACTTTTACTTTCAATTCCTTCTAGGATGCTTCATATAGTGTTGGCTAAATGCAATTGCTGTAGCCCCCCTAGACTTTCAATTCCTTCTAGGATGCTTCATGAGAATGAAAAGCCCAAACAAGAAGAAATAGAAGAAGACTTTCAATTCCTTCTAGGATGCTTCGCTTTAGCCCGTCAATGTTGCCAAAGTTACCCAGTGACGTCTTTCAATTCCTTCTAGGATGCTTCATTCTAGATATGCCCTGCACCCTCTTCGTCCGTGACGAAACTTTCAATTCCTTCTAGGATGCTTCACCCGTTATCGTGCCAACGGGGAGGAGTTCAATGTACCCTTTCAATTCCTTCTAGGATGCTTCACCAGTAGACCTCCCTGAAGAAGAGGGGGAGATTCAGATCTTTCAATTCCTTCTAGGATGCTTCTACTTTCAGATCACTTCTGACTGTTTTGGCAACATCGTTTCTTTCAATTCCTTCTAGGATGCTTCTTATTAACCGTGTTCCTTTTTGTCCCTACAATATAATTATCTTTCAATTCCTTCTAGGATGCTTCCACCAAATCCCCATTGAGATAAATTCTACGGAAGTTTCGGGCTTTCAATTCCTTCTAGGATGCTTCGGCAGTCTAGCGGGCTTAGGTATAGGGCTAAGTGTTGCGGCTTTCAATTCCTTCTAGGATGCTTCTACCACCTAGTTCCATGTCTGCCGCTCCCCTTCAGGATAAGTGTTGCGGCTTTCAATTCCTTCTAGGATGCTTCATGAAGGACTTTCAACTAGGATAGGAAACAATAGGATAAACTTTCAATTCCTTCTAGGATGCTTCACGGTGAAGACTGACAAAACCAAAGCACGTGGTTTACTGATCTTTCAATTCCTTCTAGGATGCTTCAGTCGTTTAGTTCAAAATCTAGCAATTGATAGAATTTTACCCTTTCAATTCCTTCTAGGATGCTTCCAAAAAGCTTAGCAAAAAGCTTAAATAGTAGTTTAGCAGCTTTCAATTCCTTCTAGGATGCTTCAACGGGTTATTTGCCCGTTCAGGGCTAGAAGAAAGAAGCTTTCAATTCCTTCTAGGATGCTTCGGCAAAGTTTCAAGAAAGGGAATTCCTACTATCTATTCATCTTTCAATTCCTTCTAGGATGCTTCACCGTAACAACAACCTGTGTAACACCATTACTATTATTAACTTTCAATTCCTTCTAGGATGCTTCAAAGACGTTTATGCGTCTATAGCGTCACAATCCCAATCTTTCAATTCCTTCTAGGATGCTTCAATATGGAGAATAAGGCACTGGTGAAAGGTATTGCGCTTTCAATTCCTTCTAGGATGCTTCGACTTAACTTCGTGGCTATAACACCTGTAGGGTCCATAGCTTTCAATTCCTTCTAGGATGCTTCTTCCTCTAGAGTGATGAGAGTGATGATAGCGTTAAAGTTGGCTTTCAATTCCTTCTAGGATGCTTCATCCTTAGTGTGCATCCCTTCTCTTGCCATTGTAGTTAGGCTTTCAATTCCTTCTAGGATGCTTCACTGAGTGGGATTCAAGGGCTGACCACCGTAGTTGGAGACCCTTTCAATTCCTTCTAGGATGCTTCTTCGGGTCTTCCATCGAGAAGACGGGAAACGAAATATTAGCGCTTTCAATTCCTTCTAGGATGCTTCAACAGAAAGAAAAGGAGAAACTGGAGGGCAAGAATGCGGTCTTTCAATTCCTTCTAGGATGCTTCGCCCAAAAATACGGGGACATAATCCCCATAGTGTTACAGATCTTTCAATTCCTTCTAGGATGCTTCACATTGCGGAGTCATCCGCAGCTTGGTGATCCAGACTTTCAATTCCTTCTAGGATGCTTCCAAAGGAATTAGAAGTTTTGGCCTACCTCCACGAGTGCGGCTTTCAATTCCTTCTAGGATGCTTCAAAAGCCCATGCGAATAAGTGGGGGGACACGCTTTTTGTCATGCTTTCAATTCCTTCTAGGATGCTTCAATTTTGATGTCTATGATTGTTTCTTTAGTGGAGGAAGCTTTCAATTCCTTCTAGGATGCTTCCTGATGACGGAGGAGAGGATATGCACGGCAGTTACTGAAAACTTTCAATTCCTTCTAGGATGCTTCATCCATCCTCTCCAAGCAGCCCTAGCATAAGACTACCAACTTTCAATTCCTTCTAGGATGCTTCCTTCCGTAGAATTTGGTACAGAAGAGAGTGAACAAATCTTTCAATTCCTTCTAGGATGCTTCTGAATCTGAACTTTCTCGTTTTACACGTGTGTCCTTGAACTTTCAATTCCTTCTAGGATGCTTCTTCAATGTTGTTCCAGAAATGGGGATAGAGAAGCTAAGCTTTCAATTCCTTCTAGGATGCTTCGTCGTCGGATTTGACGGGGGTATAGCGTTTTGAGCCTCCAACACTTTCAATTCCTTCTAGGATGCTTCGTCAATTATTGTATCTACCACAACATCTCTAAAATTTGTTCTTTCAATTCCTTCTAGGATGCTTCGTTAATATTTTCCCTGTGAGGGAAACGGGGAGATATATTATCTTTCAATTCCTTCTAGGATGCTTCCTAACGTACGTAGGGAACATAGCAAAGCCTATGTTCATGACCTTTCAATTCCTTCTAGGATGCTTCTTCGTTCTCATAGTCAAACGTACCCGAGTAAGGTAACTTTCAATTCCTTCTAGGATGCTTCAAAAACCCCCTAATTTTTGACTACAACTGCCTGGTTTTCTACTTTCAATTCCTTCTAGGATGCTTCGTGGCGGGAAAGTGTATTACGTAGAAATTGATTATAAACTCTTTCAATTCCTTCTAGGATGCTTCAGAAGATTATTCTATTTACTGACGAATTAGCCAAACTATTCTTTCAATTCCTTCTAGGATGCTTCATGTGTTTATCGATCCACCATACTACATTCCTTTCAGTATCTTTCAATTCCTTCTAGGATGCTTCATAATCCCCGTGATACGCAAAGAATTTTAAATATTATCACTTTCAATTCCTTCTAGGATGCTTCAATGAATACGTAAGATATACACCTAGAAATAATAATAGAATCTTTCAATTCCTTCTAGGATGCTTCAAATTTGGCTGATAAGAGGGACGGCAATACACACAGGAATAACTTTCAATTCCTTCTAGGATGCTTCCTGGATAATTATACTTTATTGCTGTTTCAATTGTACTTAATCTTTCAATTCCTTCTAGGATGCTTCATTTGATAACTCCAAAAACTGCTAAATTAATGTATAATAACTTTCAATTCCTTCTAGGATGCTTCACGTGTTTGACTATCAAAGCATATACATTATATTATGTATACTTTCAATTCCTTCTAGGATGCTTCCTATCGCAGTTATTAAATCATTATCTGCCTTAAAACTAACTTTCAATTCCTTCTAGGATGCTTCCTATTTGCACATCCTCGCCCCCAACGACAAAAATTTATCTTTCAATTCCTTCTAGGATGCTTCGACCAGCTATGTCATTCAATCCATGCTTTACGTCTTTGACTTTCAATTCCTTCTAGGATGCTTCATAGTTGTTTAGCGAAGAGTATAATTAGGTGAAAACAAGACTTTCAATTCCTTCTAGGATGCTTCTCCTTCTCTACCTAGGAAGTGGGGATACCGAGGACGCGGACTTTCAATTCCTTCTAGGATGCTTCATCAAGTATTAGAGAAAGCCTTACTTAAGGCTATACTCACTTTCAATTCCTTCTAGGATGCTTCTAATAAGAAGAGCAATAGAAAACCTGCTAGAGGAGGAATTCTTTCAATTCCTTCTAGGATGCTTCGCATAACGACATAAATAACGTCACCGATTGTAGCCTTTATCTTTCAATTCCTTCTAGGATGCTTCATATTCCAAGCAACGAAACACACGTTATCGTTCAGAAATATCTTTCAATTCCTTCTAGGATGCTTCCACGAAATGACAGATTAATTGGAATAGTTGCATTGGTTGCTTTCAATTCCTTCTAGGATGCTTCCACAAATAGCCCAAATATTAAATGTAAGCGAAAGGAAAGCTTTCAATTCCTTCTAGGATGCTTCGACGTTTACATAGAAGTTTTAGGCAAGGTTCTCGAGACCTTTCAATTCCTTCTAGGATGCTTCGATGAGGAAGGGTTATGCATAATCGAGGCGACGAATGTGAGCTTTCAATTCCTTCTAGGATGCTTCATTACTACATGAACTCAACTTCCTTCAAAGACTTCGCCGCTTTCAATTCCTTCTAGGATGCTTCATGAGAAAAATAGAAAAATCCAATTAATTTCATTAGTTGCTTTCAATTCCTTCTAGGATGCTTCTAATGCATATTATAAATTGGGGAAGCGAAATGGCATCCCTTAACTTTCAATTCCTTCTAGGATGCTTCTAGATTATGAAATTCAGCCTGCAGTTCTAGAATATCACTTTCAATTCCTTCTAGGATGCTTCGCGAAATGACATCCCTTAAAGAAATATTGGATGAATTACTTTCAATTCCTTCTAGGATGCTTCGGTTAGGAAGAGTAGGACTGATATCCTTAACTACATCTACACTTTCAATTCCTTCTAGGATGCTTCTTCTTCATAAATTTCGCATATGTCACCGCATATTTCCTTTCAATTCCTTCTAGGATGCTTCCTAAGCAAAAAGGGGAGAGCATTAATGCAGCATTGTTAACTTTCAATTCCTTCTAGGATGCTTCGACGTTGTCGACATGATTGCCGTAAAGCTGGGGCTGAAGGACTTTCAATTCCTTCTAGGATGCTTCATATGTTCTTGTGGGAAGATGGAACCACAAACTATACACTTTCAATTCCTTCTAGGATGCTTCGAAGCCCTGGAGGCGGCTGCAGAGGTGTGGCACCATAACTCCTTTCAATTCCTTCTAGGATGCTTCCAAAGACAGAGTTGGTGGTTATTGTATACATATCTGCAAGCTTTCAATTCCTTCTAGGATGCTTCGTCGGCAAGTCGGGGGCCGGCAAGTCCTCAACTGTGACTTTCAATTCCTTCTAGGATGCTTCCGACTTACTATGAGCTGGAGCTAACGCGTGGGACGATCACCTTTCAATTCCTTCTAGGATGCTTCCAGTTTTTCTCCGTAATACATAGATAATTGTGCCTACAAGCTTTCAATTCCTTCTAGGATGCTTCACAACAAACTATACCCTTGGAAAATATATCTCCAAAAATCTTTCAATTCCTTCTAGGATGCTTCAATTATTTGCATAACCAAAATTAAACGGATATTTCTTTCAATTCCTTCTAGGATGCTTCTACTAATGTACTTAGGTGACATAACGAAGCCTCTATTCACCTTTCAATTCCTTCTAGGATGCTTCGAAGAGTGCATTATTATTCAGTCTAGAGAAGGGTATTTGATCTTTCAATTCCTTCTAGGATGCTTCTATGTTGAATCTTCTGCTTAATGCCTTGGCATGGAACTTTCAATTCCTTCTAGGATGCTTCAAAATGCTAGAGCTGGATGTTAGCTATAGCCCCTATTCTCTTTCAATTCCTTCTAGGATGCTTCGTAGTGAATTGACCTAGCGCCCTCAACTTCGGCAATCTGTGCTTTCAATTCCTTCTAGGATGCTTCGAGCCTTCACCAACGCAGGCGTGAACGAGGTGCCGATCGGCTTTCAATTCCTTCTAGGATGCTTCAGCAGGGGATAAGCTATCGCAAAAATCGAAAGTCCCAACCTTTCAATTCCTTCTAGGATGCTTCAGGAAGGGAAAGTGTTAAACACTCAGGAAGTTCAAACTTTCAATTCCTTCTAGGATGCTTCTTGAAGTAAGAAAGGACGACCAAATAAAAAAATACATACTTTCAATTCCTTCTAGGATGCTTCCTGTGAACGATATTATTGCAGAGTCACTTGTTACCTTTCAATTCCTTCTAGGATGCTTCACGGGTAACGGTGTTATAAAAGCACCCACAGGAAGCTTTCAATTCCTTCTAGGATGCTTCTAGTAAGTTTGTTTTCTACATTATGCTTAAGAATAATGACTTTCAATTCCTTCTAGGATGCTTCTTTAAAATTGCCCGTAATAGAATACGGACGGTTCATGGGATCTTTCAATTCCTTCTAGGATGCTTCATCAAAACGATACGAAATTCAGATGAAGCATACATATACTTTCAATTCCTTCTAGGATGCTTCAAAGAGGGTGGTATATAGACTATAAGGTGAGATCCATTGGCTTTCAATTCCTTCTAGGATGCTTCAGATAATGATTTTTGGCTAATTCAGTGTAATCAATCTTTCAATTCCTTCTAGGATGCTTCAATCCACAATGTAGGGGACAAGGAAAGAGGGAAGGCAATCTTTCAATTCCTTCTAGGATGCTTCAAAAACGATCCTAAGGACGATCCTAAGGCTGACCAATTAACTTTCAATTCCTTCTAGGATGCTTCCATTTATTATATTTGTGTCTATATTTCTGAACGATAACTTTCAATTCCTTCTAGGATGCTTCCTATGGTTACTACATAAGCCGAACTCGATATTATATAATCTTTCAATTCCTTCTAGGATGCTTCTGTCCTCAACGTCAATAGCGAATAACGAGACCTGCATCTTTCAATTCCTTCTAGGATGCTTCATAGGGAGAAACATGCCCAAATATGAAGAGTGCGTAAAACTCTTTCAATTCCTTCTAGGATGCTTCACCACTATCAAAGACGGAACATGACTATTTGAATATCTTTCAATTCCTTCTAGGATGCTTCCTTGATATTGAAGAACGGTAAGCTTTACGTGGGTAACTTTCAATTCCTTCTAGGATGCTTCCGGATTATTCCTAGTACCATCATGGAACACCGTGTTGAAACACTTTCAATTCCTTCTAGGATGCTTCTTTCAGTCAAATTAAGCGATTTGCATATTTCCGATAAAGCTTTCAATTCCTTCTAGGATGCTTCTTCGGATTTTTCATATTCTAACTTGGACACGTGTTGCACCACTTTCAATTCCTTCTAGGATGCTTCTATACCTATCTTCCCGTAAAGCGGTCTTCCTGGTCACGGGCTTTCAATTCCTTCTAGGATGCTTCAACGTTACAAACACCCGCTAGTTCACTGCCTTCCGGCACTTTCAATTCCTTCTAGGATGCTTCGAGCGAAGAAGGTAGGGGAAGCTGTACTTGAGGGAGGAGACTTTCAATTCCTTCTAGGATGCTTCAGACCCATCAAACTCATACTCTGAGGGAGTCCTGCTTACTTTCAATTCCTTCTAGGATGCTTCAGCCCCACCGCTCCCCACTGTCCCGCCGTTGGCAGTTAGCGTTAGCGCTTTCAATTCCTTCTAGGATGCTTCAGGTTACATTTTTGTAACCCTGCTAACGCTATTATCCTACTTTCAATTCCTTCTAGGATGCTTCGTCGTAATGTCTTCTCAGTACTGCGTCGGCTTTTTCGTACTTTCAATTCCTTCTAGGATGCTTCAAGAAGAAGGGGAAAAAATAGAAGAAGTAGAACATGAAGACTTTCAATTCCTTCTAGGATGCTTCATAATCATCAATAAGTGAAGCAGTTGTAGCACGATATATCCTTTCAATTCCTTCTAGGATGCTTCAGCTTCTTCGCCTTAGCGGTTATCATTTTGCGGACGAATTCCTTTCAATTCCTTCTAGGATGCTTCTCCGAAGAAGTTGCAAAAATTGCCCGAAATACAACAAATAATCTTTCAATTCCTTCTAGGATGCTTCCTCCGATAAGTTCAAGGCGATTTTACGGCATTGGTTTACTTTCAATTCCTTCTAGGATGCTTCCTATACGTCCGCCAGTGATTTTGGCGGACAATTGCAATACTTTCAATTCCTTCTAGGATGCTTCAGTTGTCGTTCTCCTGCATGAGAGCGGAGACGACTATGGTCTTTCAATTCCTTCTAGGATGCTTCAACCACGAAATTAAAAAATTCTTCATCGAGTTGTAATTTTGTCTTTCAATTCCTTCTAGGATGCTTCTTACAGAAAATTTAGTTATGATGTTGAAATAATAGAAAACTTTCAATTCCTTCTAGGATGCTTCGTAGCGGGGTTAGTTGCTGCTATAACGTTTGCGATTTTAGCTTTCAATTCCTTCTAGGATGCTTCAGTGGAGAAAAGAAATATCCGATTTCTTTATTTACATACTCTTTCAATTCCTTCTAGGATGCTTCCAGGACGAATTTTGTAAAGCGGTAAAAGGGCTGGATGTACTTTCAATTCCTTCTAGGATGCTTCGTCATTCCTTTTATTTCCTTTGGTTCAATCATTTTTTCTTTCAATTCCTTCTAGGATGCTTCAATATAAAGTGGCACCATACGCCCCATCAGTGGCCCTTGTCTTTCAATTCCTTCTAGGATGCTTCTTTATGCCTTCCCGAATGCATTCCTCA
>Ga0079046_1000308_pt1 | contig 12487 bp, 13 predicted proteins | sample BED_host_MetaG_FD_76330 | JGI IMG/M metagenome (GOLD analysis project Ga0079046, IMG submission 76330) | Hot spring microbial mat communities from Yellowstone National Park, Wyoming, USA - BED_host_MetaG | ecosystem: Environmental > Aquatic > Thermal springs > Hot (42-90C) > Microbial mats ... | reverse complement strand
GGGCATGATCCACGGGTTCCTCACCATGGGCAAAGCCATCCCCGCCGCGGCGACGGCGCTCGGCCTCATCGCCGCCTGGCTTCGCGCCCGTCTCGCCTGACCGAGGCCCCGCCCATGACGCCGAGACCGCAAGGCCCCACCCGAAGAGACGATTTTTCCCTCCTTTCCAGACGAGGAAGACCCGACATGCGCCACGCCCTCGCGCTTTTCCTCCTCACCGCCCCGCTCCTCGCCCATGCGGCAGAAGGCGGCCCCGATTTCGCTCTCTCGGCCAACGACAACCACACCACCGTGGTCGAGGGCAAAACCATCGGGCTGCGCAATGCCACCCCCGATACGCTTTCCTATATCGACCTCACCCGTGACGTCCCCCGCCTCCTCTGGTCGATCGACGTCCCTTTCAGCGACATCGGCCCGCCGATGGCGATCGCGATCAGCGCCGATGCCCGGTTCGCCCTCGTCACCTCCTCGACCCGCGCCGATCCCGCCGCGCCCGACAACACCGCGCCCGACGACCGGGTCTCGGTGGTCGATCTCACCACCCGTCCTGGCCGGGTGGTGCAAACCCTCCATGCCGGGGCGGGGGCTTCGGCGGTGCGGATTTCCCCCGATGGCGCCCTCGCCATCGTCGCCAACCGCTTCGAGGGCACCCTCTCGCTCTTCCGGATCAAGGGGATGAGTCTCGAGCCGGCCGGCAAGATCACTCTCGACAATCCCAAGGCGCAGCCGGTCGGCGTCGTCTTCTCCCGCGACGGCACGCTCGTCCTGGTCAGCCGGCTCGCCGATCACATGGTGAGCCTGTTCCACCGCCGCGGTGAGACCCTCACCCCCGACCCCCGTCCCCTCACCACTGGGGTCGCTCCCGACACGATGGACATCAACCCGGCCGGCACCCTGGTCGCGGTGAGCAATGTCGGGCGCGGCGACGGCGACGTCGATACGGTGAGCCTGATCGATCTCACCGCCTCCCCGCCGCGGACCATCGATACCATCGCGGTGCCGAGCGCTCCGGAGATGGTGAAATTCTCACCCGATGGGCGCTATCTCGCGGTCAACTGCATCAATGGCTCGGTGAAGGCCCAATCGAGCCCCTTCTATCACGCCTATGGTCTCCTCAGCCTCTATGCGGTGGGCAGCCCCGCCCATGGCGAGGCGAAGCCGGGGGCGATGCTGCACAAGATCGCCGAAGCGCGCGACGGCGGCTGGACCCAAGGGGTCGCCTTCTCCCGCGACGGCCGCCTCCTCCTCGTCCAGAACATGCGCGAACACGAGGTGGTGGTGTTCCGTTTCCAAAACAACCGGCTCGTCCCCGGCGTGCACATCGCCGTGCCGGGCGGTCCCGCCGCCATCGCCACGCCCTGGCCGTGAGAGCGCCCCCTCCGTAACTCTCGGGCGGTTGCGAAGGACCGGGCGGGGCGGTAAGGAAAAGGCGCCCCGCCCTCCTCTTTCTCTCACCGAGGCATCATGAAAGCTCTGTTCTGGCTGGCCGACGAGATCCTCACGCTCTATTTCTGGGCCGTGATCATCGCTGCCGTGATCAACAATCTGATCGCCTTCAACGTTCTCGATACCCGCAACCGCCTGGTCTGGACGCTCGCCGACTTCTTCACCCGCATCACCGAGCCCGCCTTGCGGCCGATCCGCCGGATCCTCCCCGATTTCGGGGGGATCGACCTGAGCCCGCTCATCCTCGTCCTCCTCATCCAGGCCGCGCGCATCCTGCTCGGCGAGATCGAGATGAGCCTGTGGCGCTCCGGCCTCTTCTACTGATTTCGATTTCCGATTTCTTCCGATGGGCGCTTCTCTCGAGAAACATCGGTCGATGAACGGCCTCATTCTTGGGTAAGATGGGCGGGGAGAGGGCCGGAAGGGAACGGAGCGGTGGGCCATGCGAGACGAGCAAGGCGTGAAGGTGAGGGTCGAGGTCAAACCGGGGGCGCGGCAGAACAGGCTCGATTTCATTCGCTCCGAAGCGGCGGGGCGCCTCCTTGGCCTCAGCGTCGCCGCTCCCCCGCGCGAAGGGGCGGCCAACGAGGCGGCGCGCGCCCTGCTCGCCCGCCTCCTCGATCTTCCTCCCTCCCGCCTGCGCCTCCAAGCCGGGGCGCGCAGCCGGCACAAGCTGTTCTTCGTCGAGGGTCCCCCTGCCTTGCTCGAGGCCCGGCTCGCCGCCCTCGTCCCGTCCCCGTCTCCCGATACGAGGGAGAAGACTCGAGCCCAGACAATGGATGAAGTGCGATGACGGCCCGTCTCCTCGATGGCAAAAAGCTGGCTGCGCAACGGCGCGCCGCCCTCGCGGCACGGATCCGGGAGGCAGGGTTTACCCCGGGGCTCGCCGTGGTGCGGGTCGGCGACGATCCGGCGAGCGCGGTCTATGTGCGCAACAAGGCGCGCGCCGCCGCCGAGGCGGGGATCGCCGCGGCCACCCATCACCTCCCCGCCGAGACCCCCGAACCCGCTCTCCTCGATCTCATCGCCCGTCTCAATGCCGATCCAGAGGTCGATGCCATCCTCGTCCAGCTCCCTCTGCCGGCGGGGATCGACGCCGAGCGGGTCATCGCGGCCATCGATCCGGCGAAGGACGTGGATGGGTTTCATCCCCTCAATGCGGGGAGGCTCGCTCTCGGCATGCCGGGCATCCTCCCCTGCACGCCGGCCGGTGTGCTCGCCCTGATCGAAGAGACCGGCCTCACGCTGGCCGGGTGTGAGGCGGTGGTGGTGGGGCGCTCGCGCATCGTCGGCCGCCCGATGGCGCTCCTCCTCCTCAACCGCGATGCGAGCGTCACCATCCTGCACTCGCGAAGCCGTGAGCCCGCCGCCCTCTGCCGCCGCGCCGATCTCGTCATCGCCGCCGCCGGCCGCCCCCGTCTGATCGGCGCGGAGTGGATCAAGCCAGGGGCGGTGGTGATCGATGTCGGCATCAATCGCACCGCGGAGGGAGGGCTCGTCGGCGACGTCGACTTCGACGCTCTCCTCCCGCGCGCCTCCTGGATCACCCCGGTCCCCGGCGGGGTGGGGCCGATGACCATCGCCATGCTGCTCGAGAACACGCTGAGCCTCGCGCTGGCCCGCCGCCGATGAGCCGGTTCGACGTCGCCATCGTGGGGGCGGGCGTGGCGGGGCTCGCCGCCGCGGCTTTCCTGCGCCGCCGCGGGGTGCGGATCGTCGTCCTCGAGGCTACCCAGCGTCTGGGCGGGCGGGTCTTCACCGACCGCCCGGCCCTTCTCGGCGGGGTCCCTTTCGATCACGGCGCCTCTTGGCTCCATAGCGGACGACGCAACGTGCTCACCCGCATTGGGCTCGCGCGAGGGGCGGCGCTGGCCGAAAGCCCGCGCGGACGGCGGCGCCTCCTGGTCGTGGCCGGCCGGCGCGCCTCGGCCGAGGAAGAGGCGGCGCTCGAGGCTGCCGAAGAGCGATTCGAGGCGGGGCTCCAGGCCCTCGCCGCCGTGCCTCCCGACCGCTCTTTCGCCGCCGCCACCGATGCGCTCGGCCCCGATCCCTGGTATCCCACGCTCGAGGCGATCGAGGCCGATCTCATCTCCGCCGCCCCGCCCGGTGAGTTCAGCCTCCGCGATTGGCAGGCCAATGCGCTCGAGGGGGCCAACTTCATCCCTCCCGAAGGGCTCGGCCCCTATCTCCTCACCCTGCTCGCCCCTTTGGCGGGGCCGGTGATGCTGGGGACGGAGGTGAGCGAGGTGGCCTGGCAGGAACGGGAAGGGGTGCGGCTCCTCACCCGGCGCGGCGAGGTGCTGGCACGGGCGGCGATCGTGACCGTCTCGACCGGCGTGCTCGCCCACCGCCTCCGCTTCCGCCCCGCCCTGCCGGCCGCCGCCGAAGCGGCCCTCGCCGCCTTGCCGATGGGGCTCCTCAGCAAGATCGCGCTCCGGGTCCGCAGCGAAACCCGCCTCGGCCTCGCCCCCGGCACCTTCGCCCTCACTCTCCGCCCGCACCGCGCCGCCCCTTTCATGACGTTCCATTTCTGGCCGATGGGGCGGGATCACGTCATCGGTTTCTTCGGAGCGGAGACGGCCTGGGCTCTGGCGCGGGCTTCGGCCCGTGAGGTGAGCGCTTTTGCCCTCGCCCGGCTCGCCGCGCTCTTCGGAAGCGGGATCCGCCGCCATTTCGTCGCGGAGGGGGTGATCACCCGCTGGGGCACCGATCCCGCTTTCTTGGGGGCGTATGCCTATGCCCGGCCAGGGGGGCACGAAGCGCGGCACGCACTCGCCGCCCCGCTCGCCGAAGGGCGGCTCGTCTTGGCCGGCGAGGCCCTGCATCCCCGTCTCGCCGGCACGGTGGCGGGGGCTTTCGAAAGCGGCCGCCGCGCCGCTCGGCAGGTTTGGGCCAGGCTCGGGGGCAATCAGCGCAAGGGAAGCTCGGGCTGAGGCGGAAGCGGAGAAGAGGCCCGTGCCTCTTCGCCGAGCACCTTGGCCGGGACCGTCCCGTCCTGGAAACGCAACTCCACCCTTTGCTGCGGGCGGAGGGTGGAGGCCCGCGTCACCGGCTCACCCGCGAGGTCGCAGACCAGGACGTAGCCGCGGGCGAGCACCGCTTCCGGGCCGAGGCTTTCGAGCTGGCCGCCGAGCCCTTCGAGCCGGGCCCGCGCCTCGCGCAGCCGGGCTTTGAGGAGACCTGGCTGGAGACGGCCGATGATCCGTGTCGCTTGCCGTTCGGCGGCGGCGAGGCGGGTTTGGGCGGCATGCCCGAGCCGCCGGGCGAGGCGGTCGAGCACCTCCCGCTTGGCGCCGACATAGCGGGGGAGCGCGCTGGCGAGGCGGAAGCCGCGGTCCTCGAGCCGCTGGCGGGCCTCGGCGGCGAGCCGCGGCAGATCGGGCAGTTTGAGGGCGGCCACCTCCAGGCGGCGCTGCATCCGCTCGAGCAGGCGCGCGAGCGCCGCCTCCAGCCGGGCGCTCCGCTCGGCGAGGGTGAGGGCGAGGTCGTGCCGGGAGGGGACGGCGAGCTCGGCGGCGGCGGTCGGGGTGGGAGCGCGGCGGTCGGCGGCATAGTCGATGAGGGTGGTGTCGGTCTCATGCCCCACCGCCGAAATGAGCGGGATCGGGCAGTGCGCGGCGGCGCGCACCACCTCCTCGTCGTTGAATGCCATCAGATCCTCGAGACTGCCGCCGCCGCGGGCGACGATGAGGACGTCCGGCCGCCGCAGCAGCCCCTCTCCCGCCGGAGGCAGGGCGGCAAAGCCGCGGATGGCGGCGGCGATGCGCGCTGCCGCCTCGGCCCCCTGCACCGGCACCGGCCAGAGGAGGATGGGGCGGGGGAAGCGCCGGGCGATGGTGGTGCGGATGTCCTCGATCACCGCGCCCCGCTCCGAGGTGATCACCCCGATCAGGCCGGGAAGATGGGGAAGCGGTTTCTTGCGCGCCGCCTCGAACAGCCCCTCGGCGGCGAGCCGCTGCTTGCGCCGCTCGATTTCGGCGAGCAGGGCCCCTTCCCCGGCATATTCGAGGCGTTCGACGATGAGCTGATAGGTGGAGCGGTCGGTATAGGCCGAGATGCGCCCCTCCGCCACCACCTCCATCCCGTTCTCGGGCTTGAGGCCGAGACGGGCCGCGGTGTGGCGCCAGACCACCGCGGCGAGCTTGGCCCGCTCATCCTTGAGCGAGAAATAGAGATGCCCCGAAGGATAGCGCTTGCACTCGGTGATCTCGCCCCGCACCCGCACCCGGCCGAACCCCTCTTCGAGGGTGGTCTTGATCGCCTCCGCGATTTCGCTGACCGCGTATTCCGGAACGTTGAGCGGGGCGGTAAAGAGGGGATCGGGGCGCGGCATGGCGGGTGATCTTAGGCCGCCGCGCCTGGTTCGGCAAAGGCAAGGAGATCGGGCGATGAACATTCTCGTGGTGGGTGGGGGCGGACGTGAGCACGCTCTGGTCTGGGCGCTTGCAGCGAGCCCCTTGGCCGGCCGCATCTATTGCGCCCCCGGCAATGCGGGAACGGCCGAGCTCGCCGAAAACGTGCCGATCGCGGCGACCGACATCGAAGGGCTGGTCGCTTTCGCCCGCACCCATGACATCGCCCTCGTCGTGCCCGGTCCGGAGGCGCCGCTCGTGCTCGGGCTCGCCGACCGCCTCGCCGAGGCCGGGATCCGCTGCGCCGGGCCGCGCGCCGCCGCAGCCCGTCTCGAAGGCTCGAAGATCTTCACCAAGGAGATCGCCGCTGCGGCGGCCATTCCCACCGCCTCCTATGCGGCATTCGATGCGCTCGCCCCCGCGCTCGCCCACCTCGCCCGGCTCACGCCGCCGGTGGTCGTCAAGGCGGATGGGCTTGCTGCCGGTAAAGGGGTGGTGGTGGCGGCGAGCCGGGAGGAGGCAGAGGGCGCGGTGCGCGCCTTCCTCGAAGAGGGGCGGCTCGGCGCGGCGGGCCGGCGCATCCTGATCGAGGAGTGTCTCGAAGGAGAAGAAGTCTCCGTCTTTGCCCTTTGCGATGGCGAACGCGCAGTTTTTCTCGGCGCCGCCCAGGATCACAAACGGCGCGATGAGGGCGACCGCGGTCCCAATACCGGCGGGATGGGGGCCTATGCGCCGCCGCCCGTCTTCGGCCCGGCGCTGGCCGAAGAGGTGATGGCGCGGATCATCACGCCCGCCCTCGCCACCCTCGCCCGGCATCACACCCCCTTCGTCGGGATCCTCTTTGCCGGGCTGATGCTGACCCGCGAGGGGCCGAAGCTTCTCGAGTTCAACGTCCGTTTCGGCGATCCCGAGTGCCAGGCCCTCTTGCCGCGGCTCAAATCCGATCTCCTGCCCGGCCTGCTCGCCGCCTGCGACGGCGAGCTCGGCGCTTTCGACCTCCGTTGGCAGGATCTGGCGAGCCTCGCCGTGGTGCTCGCCGCCCGCGGCTACCCCGAGCGGCCCGAGACCGGCGGGACGCTCGAAGGGCTCGCCGCTGCTGCGGCGCAGCCGGGCGTGCTCCTCTTTCACGGAGGGACGGCGCGCAGGGAAGACGGGCGGATCATCGCCACGGGGGGGCGGGTGCTCACCGTCACCGCCACCGCCCCCACGCTCGCCGCGGCACGCGAACGGGCCTATGCGGCGCTCGGCGCGCTCCGTCTGGAGGGCGGGTTCTACCGGCGCGACATCGGCTGGCGGGCGTTAGGCCGTCTCTGAGCGGAGCGCGTCGAGACGGGCCCTGAGGCTGAGGAGATCGGCCCAGGCCTGACGCTTGCCGCCGGGCTGGCGGAGCAGATAGGCGGGATGATAGGTGGCGAGGGCGGGAATGGGGTGGGGAAGCCCGGGAATGGAGATCTCCCGCCACGTGCCACGCAGCCGGGTGATTCCTTGCGGGCTTTGGAACAGGGTCTTGGCGGCGAGCCCGCCGAGGAGGAGGAGGAGTTTCGGCTTAACGAGGGTGATGGCCCGGTATAAGAAGGGAAGCGAGACTGCGATCTCGCTGTCGGCCGGGTTGCGGTTGCCGGGGGGGCGCCAGAAAATGACGTTGGTGATGAGATAGTGCCGCCGGTCGAGACCGATACTCGCGAGCATCCGGTCGAGGAGCTGGCCGGAGGGGCCGACGAAGGGCCGTCCAAGGCGGTCCTCTTCCGCCCCCGGCGCTTCGCCGATCAGCATGAGCGGGCTTTCGGGATTGCCGTCGGTGAAGACGAGCTGGGTTGCCGTTTCCTTGAGCGGGCAGCCGTCGAAGGCCTCGAGGGCAGCGCGCAGCGCTTCGAGACTGTGCGCTGCGGCAGCGAGGCGGCGGGCGCGGCCGAGTGCGCCCATCTCTTCTTTTTCTTCCCCGCCTCGCCCCTCTTCCGGGAAGAGGAAGAGGGGGGCGCTTTCCGCCTCGGCAGGGGCGGGAGAGGGGGAGAGCGGCGGCCTCTCCGCGGCAGGGGAGGGGCGGAGCCGGGAGCGGGGGGTTTCGGCGAGGAGCGCATCGGCGCCCCATTCGAGCTGCAAGGCGAGCGCGTGCCACGGATTCATGGGGACCCTCGCAGGCGGTAGGGGAGGGTGAGGTTGACCGGTGCTTTCATGACGCTATAGAGAGGCGCATAACCTATAGGGAAATCAGGCCAGCGGAGGAAATCATGGCTGAGCGGGAGCGGATGGACTTCGATGTGGTCATCGTCGGCGGGGGGCCGGCGGGGCTTTCCTGTGCGATCCGGCTCAAGGAGCTGAGGCCCGAGCTTTCGGTCTGCCTTCTCGAAAAGGGAAGCGAGATCGGCGCCCACATCCTGTCGGGAGCGGTGATCGAGCCGCGGGCCCTCGATGAGCTGATCCCGGACTGGCGGAACAAGGAGACGCCGCTCAAGACGCCGGCGCGGGAAGACCGCTTCCTCTATCTCACGGCGCGCCGCGCTTTCCGCCTGCCCACCCCGCCGCAGATGCACAATGAGGGGAATTTCATCGTAAGCCTCGGCGATGTCTGCCGCTGGCTCGGGCGAGAGGCGGAGGCGCGGGGGGTGGAGATCTATCCCGGCTTTCCCGGAGCCGAGCTCATCGAGGAGGGGGGCCGGGTGGTCGGCGTGGTCACCGGTGATCTCGGCGTGCGCAAGGACGGCACGCCCGGGCCCAATTATCAGCCGGGCATGGAGCTCCGCGCCGCCTATGTGGTGCTCGCCGAAGGGTGCCGCGGCTCGCTCGCCAAGCGCGCCATCGCCCGCTTCGGGCTCGATCGCGGGCGCGATCCGCAGACCTATGCGATCGGCATCAAGGAGCTCTGGGAGATCCCCTCCGCCCAGCACCGCCCCGGCCTCGTCATCCATACCATCGGCTGGCCGCTCGACGCCCGCACCTATGGCGGCTCGTTCCTCTATCATTTCGGGGAGAATCTCGTCGCTTACGGCTTCGTGGTGGGGCTCGACTACCGCAATCCGTGGCTTTCTCCCTTCGAGGAGATGCAACGCTTCAAGACCCATCCCGCGATCCGCCCCCATTTCGAAGGGGGGCGGCGGCTCAGCTACGGCGCGCGCGCCCTGGTGGAGGGCGGCTGGCAGGCGCTGCCCGAACTCGTCTTCCCGGGCGGCCTGCTCATCGGCGATGCCGCGGGGTTCCTCAACGTGCCCAAGATCAAGGGCAGCCACATGGCGATGAAGTCGGGAATGGTGGCGGCGGAAGCGCTCGCCGAGGCCTGGGGGGAGGGGCGTCCAGAGCGGCTCGAGGGCTACAAGGCGCGGCTGCAGGCGAGCTGGGCGTTCGAGGAGATCCGGGCGGCGCGCAACATCCGGCCGGGTTTTGCCCGTTTCGGCCTCTATGGCGGGCTCGCCCATGCCGCTCTCGACACTTACCTCTTCCGCGGGCGGGCGCCGTGGACGCTGCATCATCCGCATCCCGACCATGCGACCCTCCTCGAGGCCGACCGGGCCACACCGATCACCTATCCCAAGCCGGACGGGGTGCTCACCTTCGACCGTCTTTCCTCGGTTTTCCTCAGCAACACCAATCATGAGGAGGACCAGCCCTGCCATCTCCGCCTGCGCTCTCCGGACGCCTGGGCCACCGTCAACTGGGCCCGCTACCGTGCCCCGGAAAGCCGCTATTGCCCAGCCGGCGTCTATGAAGTGGTGGGAGCGGAGAGCGGCGCGCCGCGTCTGCAGATCAATGCGCAGAACTGCGTCCATTGCAAGACCTGCGACATCAAGGACCCCGGGCAGAACATCGACTGGGTGCCTCCCGAGGGTGGCGGCGGCCCGAATTATCCGAGCGGGATGTGAAGACTGCCCCCCGGCCCGGCCAGTCTCTCAGCGGTAGCTGCGGAGCGGGGCCTCGACGTCGGGGGTGAGCGGCGATGCGGGCGGCGCGGCAGCGATCTGGGGAATGGCGGCCGCACCCGTCTCTTCCCCCTCGGCCAGCGGTGCCGGGCGGGGGCCGGCGCTGGCGGTGAGGGTTTCGGCGCCTTCTCCGCCGCCGGCCGGGCGGTTGTAGATGAAGCCATGGGTGGCATAGACGCTGCCGAACGTCCCGTTGTGGCCGAGCGCCACCCGCACCAGCGTCCAGTCGTTGTTGGGCGAGACGTCGATGACGGTGATGTTGCGGCTTACCCCGTTGCTCGCCCAGTGGGCATGGTCGATCTCGATCTCGCGGGCGTTGACCACCCGGCTGACCACGGCCACGTGCCCGAGCCGCATGGCGCGGTTGGCGCGGAAGGCGAGCACGGCGCCGACTTCCGGCGTGTTGCCGCGCGCATAGAGGCCTGCCGCTTCGTCCCACCATAGATTGGCGTTGCCGCGGAGCGCGATGCCGGAGGCGGCGCGGGCGAAGGGGACACATTGGATGACGTGGAGGCTGGCGCGGTGAACGTAGGATTTCTTTCCTCGCCAGACGGTGCTCAGCCGGTGTCCGTTCTTATGTTCGCTCGCCGTCGAGGCGTGTGCGGAGGCGCTGTGAGTCGCGGCGCGCGCGTGTCGTGGGCCGACATGATGTGGGGATGTCGAGTGTGACGCAGACTGAGCGCGCGTGGTATGCGGCAGAGCGGCGATCAGAAGACCGCCGAGCAACCCGAATGCCGTAGCGTAACGCCGGACTGGCATAGGACCCCCCCTTGCAGACCAACACTCATGAAAGAGGCTAACAACAGGGTTGCGGCTGGCACAACCCTATTTCAGCTCGCGATTGTGTAATTTACTGCAATAATTCAAAACGACCCTGTGGATAAACGCGATTTTTGGGAAAAGAATCCCAAAAACTCTCTCCCCCCGTTGCCTGCGGCCCCTTTTCCGCCCCGCCGCCGGAGCGCGGAATCTCTCGGGGCACTCTTTTCCGCAGCCGCGGCGAGGGGCGCCCCCTCACTTGCAGGCGATCACCATGATTTCGACGAGGGCGCGGGGATCGGCGAGTTTCGCCTCCACGCAGGCACGGGCCGGCGCCCCGCCCTGGGGGAGCCAGGCTTGCCAGACTTCGTTCATCGCCGGGCGGTCGGCAATGTCCTTGAGCCAGATCTGAGCCTGCAAGAGCCGCGTCTTGTCGGTGCCATGGGCCTCGAGCAGGGCATCGATCTGGGCGAGCACGTCTTCGGTCTGGCCGCGGATGTCGCCTCCGAGGTCGCGCGCCAGCACGCCGGAGGTGAAGACGAAGCCATGAAACTCGACGGCCTGGGACAAGATCGCTCCGGCCTCGCTGCGCAAGATCCTGCTCATCGCCACTCTCCTCCTCTCCATCCCGCCTTCTCACCAAGCGGGGCCGGCCCATTAAGCCGCCTGCCCCCCTCGCTGGCAAGGGTGCCTCAGGGAGCGGCCGGACCTCAGGGAGCGACCGGATAGGAGGGCACCACCACCGGCGTCTGCGGCGGCGCCCCTTTCTGGATCAGGCAGTTCTGCAGGGCTTGGTTGCGGTCCCAGGCCGCGCCGAGGCCATTCCCCGACACCCCCATCTCCCCATAGGTCGAGTTGGGCGCATCCTTGGTGTGCGCCACGTAGTTGTCCTGCTGAAAGAGATAATTGGGGTTCTGCTTGAGGAAGGCCCGGTCGACCTCTTTTTCGCACTCTTCATAGGCGGTGCGCTGGGCGGCGCTTTCCGAGCCGAAGACGGGAGCGCAGGCGGCAAGGCCTCCGGCGCCCAAGCAGAGGCCGAAGACGGCGAGGGGGCGGATCATGGCGGTTCGTCCTGACGGCGGCTTTGTCATCACACGGGGAATGGCTTGACGGGGGTGTCCCGGCGGAGGGCCTCACTCATTCGGCGAGGACCTCATTGTTTTGGAACTGGCCGTGACTGTCGAGGGGGGCGGTCGCGGCGGCGTGAAAAATCCGGGCGGGCAGTAAAAGTCCGTCCCGCCCCTGCCGGACGCAGACCCGGCGGGCGGCGGGATGGCCGGAGAGGTGGTCGATGAGGGCGAGCAGGCGGATGCAGAGCGCGATGGCGTAAGGCGAGGAAAGCCCGAAGACGCGTTCGATCCCGCCGATCCAGGCACAGGCCGAGGCGTCGGTGACGACGAGCCGCGTCTCTTCCCCCTTTTCGGTGAAGCGGAAGAGGCGCGGCGGATGAGGCGCCCCGGACAGGGCCGCTTCCCGGGCCGCGGCGAGGGCGCGATGGAGGTCGCGCCCGGCCACTGCGGGCAGGCGGGACGGCGAGCCCTCGAGATGGTGGACGCGCCCGCCGGGGAGCAGGCTCTCTTCGACCTTTCGGCGCATTGCCCGAGAATGGGCCTTGCGCGGTCAAGAGGGAAGGGCATGCTGCCTTTTCCTCATCCTTTTACGAGGCCTGCCCGATGAGCGATCCCACCCGCCTTTCCGCCCGTGCCCTCTCCCGGGCCTTCGCCGAAGGCCGTCTCGACTGGCGCGACGTCCTCGCGGCCCATCTCGCTTCCGCCGCCGGGGCGGGGCAGCGCCATCACGTCTTTGCCCATTTCGACCCCGCCGCCCTCGATCCCGCCAAGCTTTCTCCCCCGCCCGCGGGCCCGCTCTTTGGCTTGCCCCTCGGGGTGAAGGACATTTTCGATACTGCCGACATGCCCACCGCCTACGGCTCGCCGATCTGGGCCGGCCACCGCCCGCGCGCCGATGCCGCCAGCGTGGCGCTGGCCCGGGCTGCGGGGGCGGTGGTGCTCGGCAAGA
>Ga0079046_1000303_pt1 | contig 12694 bp, 14 predicted proteins | sample BED_host_MetaG_FD_76330 | JGI IMG/M metagenome (GOLD analysis project Ga0079046, IMG submission 76330) | Hot spring microbial mat communities from Yellowstone National Park, Wyoming, USA - BED_host_MetaG | ecosystem: Environmental > Aquatic > Thermal springs > Hot (42-90C) > Microbial mats ... | reverse complement strand
GAGGGGGTGGCGCTCGGCGCCGGGCTCGAGCTCGCCGCGGCCGCCGATCTCCGTCTCGCGGTGCGCGGGGCGCGTTTCGGCATGCCGGAGGTGCGGCTCGGTCTTCCTTCGGTGATCGAGGCCGCCCTCCTGCCCCGTCTCGTCGGCAGCGGCCGGGCGCGCAGCCTCGTCCTGCTCGGCGAGACGATCGATGCCGAGACGGCGCTCGCCTGGGGCCTCATCGACCGCCTGGTCGAGGAGGGCGGGATGGAAGAGGGGCTTGCTGGCCTCCTCACCGCCCTTGCCGCCGCCGATCCGGCCGCGCTCGCCGCGCAGAAGGCGCTCTGCCGGGTGTGGGAGGAGAGGAGCCTTGGTGAGGCGATCCAGGTGAGCCTCGAGACCTTCGCCCGGAGTTACGCAACCGGCATTCCCCAATCCCGCCTCGCGGCCTTCCGGGCCCGCCGCCATCGGGAGAAAACGTCATGAGCCGCAAAACCCTATCCTTCTTCGCTGCCCTCTCCGTCCTCTTCTTCGGCACCGCCCCGCCTTCCGCCCGGGCGCAAGGGGTGCCGGTCGAGGTCGAGGCGTTCCACATCAAGGATCCCGCAACGGGGCTTGGCATCTATGTCCGCAACAAACACCGCGCCGATGCGGCGGACGCCCCGGCCGAGCGCACGCTGGTCTTCGTCCATGGCGCAACCTATCCGGCGAGCACCAGCTTCGATCTCCCTCTCGGGGGCCGGTCCTGGATGGACGATCTCGCCTTGCGCGGCTTCGACGTCTACCTCCTCGACCTCCCCGGCTACGGCTTCTCCGACCGCCCTCCCGCCATGGCCGAGCCCCCGGAGCGCCATCCGCCCTTCGAGACCACCGATCAGGCCGAGAGCGCGCTCGGCGCCGTCGTCGAGGCCGTGCTCGCCCGGCGCGGCCTCTCCCGCCTCGACGTGATGGGCTGGTCATGGGGGACGGCACGGCGATCGCCGGCGGCTATGCGGCGCGTCACCCCGACCGCGTCGCCCGGCTCGTCCTCTACGCTCCGCTTTGGGTGATCGAGGGGGACAGCGTGCCGATCCGCTTCGATCCCGCCCATCTCGGCGCTTACCGGCGGGTGACGCCGGAGCAGGCCAAGGCCCGCTGGCTCAACGGCCTCACCGCCGAGCAGGCCGCCGGCCTCATTCCCGCGGGCTGGTTCGAGCGCTGGGCCGAAGCGACCTGGGCGACCGATCCCGACGCGCACGCCACCACCCCGCCCTCTCTCCGCGCCCCCAACGGCGTCCTCCTCGACCTCGCCCGCTTCTGGCAGAAGGGCCAACCCACCTACGATCCGGCTGCGCTGACCATGCCCGTCCTCCTCGTCCAGGCCGAGTGGGACCACGATACCCCGCCCGGCATGGCCCGCACCCTCTTTTCCCTGATCACCCACGCGCCGTGGAAGGAGTACGTCATGATCGGCGAAGGAACGCATACGGTGATGATGGAAAAAAACCGTGCCCAGTTGTTCACGGCGGTCGCGGACTTTCTCACCGAGCCCGCCCCCCATCCTTGAGAGGCAGAGATGCGGATCACCGCGCTCGAGGCGATCCCGGTCGCCCTTCCCATCCATCACGCCGGCCCGCCGACGGGTTTCGGCGGGCGTATCTGGCAGGAACTCACCCACGTCCTGGTGCGGGTCGAGACCGATGCCGGGCTGACCGGCTGGGGCGAGGCCTTCGGCTACAACATCGCCCCCGCCACCGTGGCCGCGCTGCGCGACACACTCGCTCCCCTCGTCGTCGGGCGGGAGGCGACGGCGATCGCCGCCCTCCACGAGGAGCTCTCCCGCCTCCTCCACCTCTTCGGCCGTGCCGGCCCCGTCCGCTACGCGCTTTCCGGGCTCGACATCGCGCTCTGGGACCTCGCCGGGAAAAGGGCGGGCCTGCCGCTCGCCGATCTCCTCGGCGGAGCGGGGCGCACGCGCCTTCCCGTCTATTGGAGCCTTCTCCGCTACGACGATCCGGCAGCGGTCGGACGGGCGGTCGAGGCGGCCCGCGCGGCAGGCCTCCGCGCCTTCAAGCTGCACGAGGTGAGGGAGGCGCCGGTGGCTGCGGCGCGCGCCGTCTTGGGTCCCGAAGCCCCGCTCATGCTGGATGTCAACTGCGCCTGGCGTTTCGACGAGGCGCTCGCCATGGCGCGCGCGCTCGCCCCTTACCGTTTGGCTTGGCTCGAGGAGCCGATCTGGCCGCCCGAGGATCTCGCAAGCCTCGCCCGGCTCGCCCGCGCCGTCCCCGATCTCCCGCTCGCGGCGGGCGAGAACGTGGGCAGCGCGGCGGCCTTCGCCGCTCTCGCCGCGGCCGAGGGGCTTTCCATCCTGCAGCCGAGCGTGACCAAGCTCGGCGGCATCACCTCGTTTCTCGCCGCCGCCGCGGCCAGCCGCAGCGCGGGCAAGCTCCTCGTCCCGCATTCGCCCTATTTCGGCCCGGGCCTGCTCGCCACTCTCCAGCTTGCGGCGCGTTTCACCGACATCCCCTTCGTCGAACTGTTCGGGGTGACGCTCGTCCCCTCGCTCTATGGCGATCTCCTCACCCCCGATGACGAGGGAGGGCTTCGCCTGCCTCCCGGACCAGGGCTCGGCGCCGATCCCGATCCCGCGGTGATCGCCGCCCACCGCTCTGGGTGAGCGCCGCCGCTCTGGCTGAGCGGCCGGGAGGGGCTTCATGGGGTGCAAATCGAGGGAGGGAATGAAGGGATGCTCGGATGCCGGATCCTCAAGCGGCGGCAGCGGGTCGCCCCCGCGGTGATCGCTGCGGCGCGCGGCCTGCCGCTCGCCAATGTCTCGGACGTGATGAGCCGGCTCGCCGGCGATGGCGGGATCTTGCGGCCGATGCACGACGGCACGCCGCTCGCTGGAGCGGCGCTCACCGTGCGCACCCGGCCGGGCGACAATCTCATGGTGCACAAGGCGATCGATCTCGCCGAACCGGGCGACGTGATCGTGGTCGATGCCGGGGGAGCGGCGGGCACGGCGATCATCGGCGAGATCATGGTGACCTATGCCAAGAGCCGCGGTGTGGCGGGCTTCGTCATCTTCGGCGCGGTGCGCGACGCCGCCGCTCTGCGGGCGCAGGAGCTGCCCGTTTTCGCCGCCGCCGTCTCGCATCGCGGCCCCTACAAGGACGGCCCGGGGGAGATCAACGTGCCGGTGGTGATCGGTGGCATGGTGGTGATGCCGGGCGATCTCGTGCTCGGCGATGCCGACGGGGTGCTCGCCGTGCCCGCCGCCGAGGCCGAAACGGTGCTCGCCGCGGCGCGGGCCAAGCAGGAGGCGGAGGCCGCCACACTCGCCGCCCTCCGCGCGGGACAGCCGCTCGACCGGGCCTGGGTCGATGCCGCGCTCGCCCGTCTCGGCTGTGCGATCGAGGGAGAGTGAGGGCGAGGGAGAGTGAGGCGGTGGACGACGAAGGGGTGATGCGGCGTCTGTTCCGGCGGCTTCTTCCCTTCCTCTTCGCCGCCATGTTCTTCAATTACCTCGACCGTATCAACATCGCCTTCGCCGCCCTCCACATGAACGCCGCCCTCGGCCTGGGTCCGGCGGTATTCGGGCTCGGCGGCAGCATTTTCTTTGCCGGCTACATGGTGCTGCAAGTGCCGAGCAATCTCCTGCTGCACCGGCTCGGGGCGCGGGTCTGGCTCGGCACCCTCCTCATCGCCTGGGGCGCCATCGCCGCGGCGACGGCCTTCGTCCGGGGAGCCCATGGCTTCTACCTCCTCCGCTTCGCTCTCGGCCTCGCCGAGGCCGGTTATCTGCCGGGGGTGGCGGTCTATGTGGCGCGCTGGTTCCCGGAAAGCCACCGCGCCCGGGCGGTGGCGCGCTACATCATCGCGGGCCAGGTGGCGGCGGTGGTCGGCGGGCCGGTCTCGGCCGCCTTGATGGAGGGGCTGGACGGGGTGGCGGGGTGCGCCGGCTGGCAGGCGATGCTGATTGCCGAAGGCGTGCCGGTCATCCTTCTCGGGCTCGCCTTTTGGGCTTTCCTGCCGGAGCGCCCGGAGACCGCGCCCTGGCTCACCGCGGCCGAGAAGGCGCGCCTGCTCGCCCTTTTGCGGGAGGGGGAGGCGGAGACGGACGGCGAGGCGGGAGCGGGGTCCACCCCGTGGCGGGGGGCGCCCGCCCCGCGGCGGGGGGCGCCCGCCCCGTGGCGGGATCTCCGCGTGGGGTGGCTCGCCCTCCTCTTCGGCTCGGCTCTGGTCGGCGTCTATGGGCTTCTCTTGTGGCTGCCCCAGATCCTCCGCGCCATGGGAGTGGAGCGGGACCTCGTCATCGGGGGGCTCTCCGCCCTGCCGCCCCTCATCGGGGTGGGGGGGAGCCTCCTCGTCGGGGCGAGCTCGGACCGGCACGGCGAGCGCCGCCGCCATCTCGCCCTCGTCTATCTGCTCGCCGCCCTCGGCTTTGCCGGGAGCGCTCTCGCCCCGCCCGTTGGCGCCTATCTCCTGATCTGTCTTGCAAGCTTCGGGCTCAATGCCGGCAACGCGCTGTTCTGGAGCCTGGCCACCCGGCTCGGCCGCGGGCGGGCGCAGGCGGTGGCGATCGCCCTCGTCAATACCCTCGCCCAGTTCGGCGGGCTGATCGGGCCGGCGATGATCGGCTGGGTGCGGGAGGCGAGCGGCGGGTTTGCCGCGGCCCTTGCTCTCATCGCCGCTTTCCTCGCCGCCGCCGCCCTGCTCGCCTGGTTCTTCCCCGAGCATCGCCCCGAGCGGGGCGGCCCCGCTCGCGCTCCATCCGCCCCCGAGGTGCTGCCTCGGCGGTAAAAAAGGGAGGAGAGGATGATCATCGATTGTCACGGCCACTACACCACCGCGCCTCCCGCCCATGAGGCGTGGCGGCGGGCGCAGATCGCGGCGAAGGGGCGGACCGACGTGCCCCCGCCTCCCCGCATCAGCGACGACGAGATCCGCGAAAGCCTGCTTGCGGCGCAGATCGCCGAGCAGAAGGCGCGCGGCATCGATCTCGTCCTCTTTTCCCCGCGCGCCGCAGGGATGGGCCATCACGAGGGGGATGCCGAGGCCAACGCGGTGTGGGCGGATCTCTGCAACACCCTCATTCACCGGGTCTGCACCCTCTTCCCCGATCGCTTCATCGGGGTCTGCCAGCTGCCGCAGGCCCCGGGCGTTCCGCCTGCGAACTGTATCGACGCGCTCGAGCGGGCGGTGCGGGAGTATGGGTTCGTCGCCTGCAACCTCAATCCCGACCCTTCGGGCGGGCGCTGGACCGACCCGCCGCTTCATGACCGCTATTGGTATCCGCTCTATGAGAAGATGGTCGAACTCGACGTGCCGGCGATGGTGCATGTGAGCAGCTCGTGCAATCCGCACTTTCACACCACCGGCGCCCATTACATCAATGCCGATACCACGGCGTTCATGCAGTTTCTGACTTCCGATCTCTTCCGGGATTTCCCGACCCTCAAATTCATCATTCCGCACGGGGGTGGGGCGGCTCCCTATCACTGGGGGCGCTATCGCGGCCTTGCCCTCGATCTCGGCCGCCCGCCGCTCGAGGAGCTCCTCCTCCGCAACGTCTTCTTCGACACCTGCGTCTATCATCGAGCGGGGATGGAGTTGTTGTTCCGGGTGGTGCCGGTGCGCAATATTCTTTTTGCATCAGAAATGATTGGCGCGGTTCGCGGCATCGATCCGGAAACCGGCCATCCCTTCGATGACACACGGCGGATGATCGAAGCGATCCCCTGGCTCGGCGCAGCGGAACGTGAGGCGGTCTATGCCGGGAACGCGCTTTCGGTCTATGGGCGGCTTGCGGCGCAGATGCGAAGGCAGGGCTTGCAGCCGCCAGCCCTACCGGCCCGATGAAGAAGGGGGCGGAGAGGAAGAGGGAGCAGACAGGAGGAGAGAGGCGGGCTTCGGCCTCCTCTCGCACATGCGTCGGGGGGACTTGTCTCGAGGAAAGGAGAAGGACGATGGAGATCATTCCCTTGCATCCGCTTTTCGCAGCCGAAGTGAGAGGGGTGGATGCCGCCGCTCCCCTCCCCGAAGCGCAAAGGGCGGCACTCACCGCAGCGCTCGATCATTACGCCGTGCTGGTGCTGCGCGGTCAGCGCCTCGATGACGAGAAACAGATCGCTTTCGCCCGGCTGTTCGGCGAGCCCGAGATGAATATCGGGATCTACCGCCCGGCAAGCCAGCGCCGTCTCGCCCGTCCCGAGATGGCCGATGTCTCCAATGTCACACCGGCAGGGGAGGTCCAGGGGCGCACCGACAAGCGGCGGATGTTCAATCTCGGCAACATGCTGTGGCATACCGACAGTTCGTTCCGCAAACCTTCGGGCTGTCTCTCTTTCCTCTATGCCCATGCCGTGCCGGAGCAGGGCGGAGAGACCGAGTTTGCCGATCTGCGCGCGGCCTATGATGCGCTCGAGGCGCCGCTCAAAGCGGAGATCGAAGGGCTGCGGGCCGAGCATTCGATCTTTCACTCGCGCGCCACGCTCGGTTTCACGGAATTTTCGGAAGAGGAACGGGCAGCTCTGCCTCCCGTCATCCAGCCCCTCGTGCGGCGGCATCCGGGCTCGGGGCGGAAGACGCTCTATCTCGCCTCGCATGCCTCCCACATCATCGGCTGGCCAGTGCCGGAGGGGCGGCTTTTGCTGCATGACCTCATCGCTTTCGCCACCCGCCGGGAGTTCGTACACGTGCACCGCTGGCAGCCGGGCGATCTCGTGATCTGGGACAACCGCTGTACGCTTCATCGCGGCCGGCCCTATCCTCTCGAGGCCAGGCGCGACCTCCGGCGGGTCACCACCATCGATCCGGAAAACCTCGCCGAATACCACGCCTGAGGCGGAGGCCGCCGGAGGCTGCCGCCCCTTCTCCTGCGGGACGATCGGAGGATCGACGAAAGCCGGCGGGCGTGGCGGATCATTGACAGAAACCGGCGCGTCCGTTAGATTTTTGCGCAAATGCATCGAGAATCCGCCGCACCTTCCTCTGGTCAGAGAATGGCGCGCCTCGCGCAGCGCTTTGGCCTGATCGTGGCGGTTTGGGCGGTCATCGGACAGCTCACCTTCGCCGGTCTGATGCAGGTGGAGGTAGTGCGCGTCCTTCTCGGTGCAGGGAATTTCATCTGCCATACCGGCGAGGGCAGCACCGCGCCGACGTCTCCCCATCACGGCACGGATTGCGATACCTGCCCGCTCTGTCAGGCTTTCGCCGAGGCGAGTTTCCTTTCGGGGCCGGGTGCGTCGCCAGCGCTTCCCGAACCTTCCCTCGCCTGGCGGCGGGGGGGCGATGCGTTGCCGCCGGTGCGCGCGCCGCCCGCTCTCGTTCTCGCCAGCGCCTGGCCGCGCGGCCCGCCTGCCTGATCCGAGTCGCTCCTCCCGTCCCGGCTTTGCCGGAGGCGGGTTTTTGCACTCGTTTCAGGAAAGGTCACACTCATGCTCTGCTTGCGTCCCTCGCGTGCGGCGCCGTTCGCCGCCGCCCTCCTCTGGCTTTTACCAGGGCTTGCCTCGGCTTTTGCCGATAGCCCTCTCCCCTCCGACACGGCTGGCGATACTGCCTGGCAAAGCGGCTATTTGTTCGATTTCAGTACCTTTGGCGCATCGAGCGGTATCGGTCAGGCGATGGCCGATGCCGGAATTTATCTCAATGGGGGCGAGACCGGCATCCTTGCTGGCAATGTCGCCGGCGGAGCCAAGCAAGGCGCTGTCTTCGACAATGATTTCCTGCTCGAGGTCGATCTCGACATGGACCGTATCGCCGGTATTCCAGGGGCGGCACTGCACATCGTCGTCGATGACCGGGTCGGCGGCTATTACGGCAAGTTCAGCGGCTCGAATACGCTGACGCCGCAGACTTTCGGGCCGAACGAAGTGCTGCAATTCCAGGAACTCGACTGGGATCAGTCTTTGTTCGACGGCCATGTCCTGCTGCTGATCGGCCGCCAGTCTCCGGTATTCGATTTCGACTCCTTGCCTGTTGCGTGCAATTTCGTTTTCACCAATACGTGCTCGAATTTCACTCCGTTCTTCGTCAATGACAGTGCGGCGATCGCGCCCGCTTCGACCTGGGGGGCGCGAATCTCGATCCACCCGACCGAGGAGACCTATCTCCGCACCGGAATCTATGAAGACGACCCCTATGCCTATACCCAGGCCTCGAACCTCACCAACAACTGGGGTTTCGGTCATGCGACGGGGAGCTTCGTTCCCGTCGAAATCGGCTACAAGACCGATTTCTCGACCGATCCCTATCCGCGCGTCTACGCGATCGGCGGATTTTATGACGACAGTCCTTATCCCGATCCGCTGCTCAACGATGCGGGCTTGCCGTTGCCGATCTACGGCGGCACGGCGCGCCAGGACCAGGGGCGGGAATCACTTTATGTGATGTTCCAGCAGATGGTCTGGCGGCCGGATCTTTCGGAGACGAGGCGCGGCCTCACCCTGTTCGGTGGCGCGATGTTCGGCTCGAACCAATCCGAGATCCGGCAATATTACCAGGCCGGGTTCTCGGATCAGGGGCCGTTCGCCTCCCGTCCACATGATTCGATCAATTTCCTCGTGATGTATCAGGTGTTCAACCAGCGCCTCGTCGAGGATCAGACCTTGCTTGCCAATCTCGGCGGCTCTCCCGGCCGGACCAGCAAAGGTGAGACCGACTTCGAATTGAACTATCTCTGGCAGGTCGGGGCCGGCGTCTCCATCCAGCCTTTCGTCGAATACATCATCCATCCCGACCAGATCGGCTTCGCCGTCCCCAATCCACGTCTGCCCAGCTCGACCACGCTCGGCATGCAATTCGCGATTGCGCTGCCGGACTCGCTCGGCTTGCCGGTTTTCGTCCGTAAAAACTGATCTCGCAAAGGAGTTCATCCGATGAGCAAGACATCCCTCCTCTTCGCCCTCTCGTTCCTTTTTGCGGCACCCGCTGCTTTCGCCCACGCTTATCTCCGGGCGAGCGAGCCCGCGAATGGAGCGATGTTGAAAACTCCCCCGAAAGAAGTGGTGATCGATTTCACCGAAGAAGTCGCCCCGCGCTTTTCCGGCATCACGGTCGAGGACAGTCAGGGAAGGCGGGTCGATACGGGGGACATGCATGCCGAAAACAAGGACGGCACGCGGTTTGGCATCGCTCTCAAACCGCTCGCACCGGGCGTCTATACCGTCCGCTGGCATGCGGTTTCGGCCGATGACGGGCACAAGACGGCGGGGAGTTTCCATTTCACCGTTCTCGCGCCTTGAGGCCGGGCGGGGATACCGTCCGGGGCTGCGGTTGTCCTGGCGCAGCTCGCGGAGAGCTGCGGCGGAGCCCCGGTGTTCGGCGGGTTCGTCTTTCGCCTGATTTCATCTGACGATGCTGCCGGGTGCGGCGCTGGACGGCGCGGCCGGGGAGTGGGGGGCGGCCCCTCCCTCTCCTCGCCGGCCGCGAGCCCCTTTGCGGCTCTCTCCGCAAGGAACGCGCAGCATCGATGGCCGCAGCGCGGAGGGAGCGGTGCGGCCGGGGAGTGGGGCCAGAATAGGGTTCTGAAGGGCCCGGTCCAAGCGAGAGGGCTGCGGGAAGACGCCCGGTATCCCCCGCTTGGGACCATCGAGGAGGCGCTGGCAGCGCATGCCCAAGCGATCCAGAAGAGGGAGGTGCCGGGGAAACTCAGCGTCGAAGAGAGCGGGGCTCTTTCGGCCGTGCTGGCGTGTTACCACGAGGCGATCGGACGGTGGGGCTTTCGGGCTCGAGGAGCCGCAGGCCCGCCTTGCTGCAAGCGCTGCGTTGGTTCAACGCCAAGGAGAGCAGGCGGCCCGAGGGAGGGGCAGCACGCGGGTGTTTCGAACGAACGGGTGTTTCGAAAATGCGGAATGCCGTTCCAGATCTCCGGCGGTTCCTGAGATCCAAACGACGGGGGCGGCGAAACACCCTCTCCCCTCCGTGGGAAGCTGCTTACCCGTGCGGAATGCCAAACTTTGGTGTCAATGGTGCCGGCGCTCGGACTCGAACCGAGGACCTACTGATTACGAATCAGTTGCTCTACCGCTGAGCTACGCCGGCCCCGCATGCCCCTCATAAAAGGGGCACGCTTGCAAGGCAACCATCTCTTCGGCCCCTGCCCCCTCGGGGGCAGGGGGAGAGAGATCACGCCGCGAAGGGATGCTTCACCGCGTTGCGCTGGGCCACCACCTGCGCCGCCTTGGGCTCGCCGCGCACGGCGCGGGCGATCGCTTCCTTGGTGGCGCGGTAGTTGTAGTCCTGGATCTTCGCGTTGTCCTCGGCGAGCCAGTGGATGAACACGCCGACGCAGATGAAGATGTCATCGGCCTCGTTCTCGGGGATGATCCCCTCGGCCACGCTGTCGGCCACCGCCTTGGCCACCGCATGCTGGGCCGGGCCGAACATCTGCACCGCCTGCTTGGCGCCCTTGATGGTCACCTTGTTGAACATCACCGTCGCCGGCTTGCACATCAGATTGGGCGCCACCACCGCGAGCAGCGAGGTGAACCCATCCTTGTTGTTGGTGAGCGCATTGCAGAAGGCGGTCTCGGCGGCGCTGCCGCGGGGGCCGAGGATGAGATCGATGTGGGCGACTTCGTTGCCTTCGCCGACCAGCGATTCACCGACGCATACTTTATTGATGACGGCCATAGCGCTTCCTCCTCTCCTTTGAAGGGGTCAACCGGAATGGGGCCGATCATTGCAGCCCGGCGCGGGTTTTTCAACAGCCGCTCTCGATGATCCGATCCGCTTTTTCATTCGAAGGCGGGAGCTGCGCGGGCGGGGGGGAGAGCAGGGCGTCGAGGAAGAGGGTGGCGACGGTGAGATCGGCCGACGTGCCGGGATTGAGACCGGCTGCCTTGAGGGCGCGGTCCCAGGCGAGCAGGGCGTCGAGGCGGGCGGCCGGGTTTGGCGCCTGCCAGAGCGCAAGCTGCTGCCGGGCGGCCTCGGCGCGCACCGCTTCGGCCGCGGCGAGGCCGTGCTTGCGCTGGATGTGGCTGTCGGGAAAGGCGGCGAGATAGGCGAAATAGGGAGCGAGCGCCGGGTAGGGCCAGCCGCGCGCCCGCCAGGCGCGGAGCGCGGGCCGGCCGAGGGCGAAGAGATCGGCACCGGCGAAGCACCATTGGCGGGCGATGAGATCCCGCCCCGCCGCCTCGCACATCGCCGTCCGGGGCGGCACCGCGGGCGGGGCGAAGACGTCGTGGCGGGCGCTCTTGCCAAGCCCGCCCGGCGCGGCGAGCCGGATCGCCGCGAAGAGAGCGGCGGTGTCGGCGAGGTCCGCCTCGGCGAGGACGGCGGCGAGCGCGGCATCGAGCGGGCCGCCGCGCAGCGCCGCCATGGCGAGCGGGGCGGCGAGCAGAATGATGCCGAGATTGGCGTTTTGCCCGACCGCCGCCCGGCTCGCCGCCACCGCTTCGAAGATGCGCTGGCCGAGAGAGAGGTGAGGGGCGGTGAGGGGGGCTGAGGAGGCGAGGGCGGCGCGTTCGAAATCGGCGACGCTCATGCCATGCCCGTCCGCGAAACGGTGCACGTTCCCCGGTTTGGGGGCGTCGAGCTCGGCAAGACAGGCGGCGCGGTAGAGGGCAGCGAGGGTAGAGCTGTTCCAGCGGGAGGACGGCGCGGGAGACGGGGCAGGACTCATGGCGCTTCGAGAAGGGCTGCAGCGAGCGCGGCGGCGATCGGCGTGCGGCTCACCGTCTGCAGCCCGCGCCAGCCCGGCATCGAGTTGACCTCGAGGATCCAGGGACGCTCCTCGCGATCGAGGATGAGGTCGACCCCGGCATAGTCGGCGCCGACCGCCTCTGCCGCGGCGAGGGCGAGGGAGACGAGATCCGGGGGCGGGTCGAAGGCGAGGGGGCGGCCCCCTTGATGGACGTTCGTCACCCAGCGCTCCGCTTCCCGCACCATGGCGGCGATCAGCCGGCCGCGGCAGACGAGGAGCCGGAAGTCGCGATAGCGCGCCGCCCGCGGCGCAATGAAGCGCTGGAGGTGATAGACGCCGGCCACCGTCTCGGGAGGGGGGAGGTCGGCCGCGGCGGCGATGAGCCGGAGACCGCGCCCCTGGGCGCCGAACAGCGGCTTGAGGACGAAGACGCCCCCCTCCTCTGCGATCAGCGCGGCGGCGGCGGCGTGCCCCTCCACCGTCCAGGTGGGCGGAGTGGGAAGGCCGGCGCGCGCGAGGAGAAAGGCGGTCGCCGATTTGTCGACGCAGCGTTCGATGGCGCTCGCCCGATTCCATACCGGCACGTCGAGGGCGCTGAGCGCATGGAGGACGCCGAGCCGGCGGGTCACCTCCTCGAAGCTCCCCGCCGCCACCGCGCGCACGAACACGGCTCCCGGCAGCCCGCTCCAGCCGGGAAAGGCGAGGCCGCCGGGGGTGAAGGCGACGTCTTGGAGGCGGAAGAGGAAGACGTCTCTTCCCGCACTGCGGAAGGCGGCGTAGAGTTGGCGCGCGTGCCAGTCGCGTCGGTCGATGGCGATGGCGATGACCGGGGAAGACGAGAACACCGCTCGAGACACTCCGTCGATGTCCACCCCTTACGGCAATGAAACCCCGCCGCCAATCGCCCCGCCCCCCGTGCTCCGCCCCGTCGCAGTGTGGGATATCGGGGTGCGGCTCTTTCACTGGGGGCTCGTCGCCCTTTTTGCCGTCTGTTCGCTCACCTGGCAGCGGGCCGATCTGAGCGCGCATCTCACCGCGGGGACCCTGCTCCTCGGCTTGGTGCTCTTCCGCCTCGGATGGGGGGTGTGG
>Ga0079046_1000298_pt1 | contig 12720 bp, 5 predicted proteins | sample BED_host_MetaG_FD_76330 | JGI IMG/M metagenome (GOLD analysis project Ga0079046, IMG submission 76330) | Hot spring microbial mat communities from Yellowstone National Park, Wyoming, USA - BED_host_MetaG | ecosystem: Environmental > Aquatic > Thermal springs > Hot (42-90C) > Microbial mats ... | reverse complement strand
CTTAAACTCAGAAGAGGATTGAAAGGATAGTGTAACTATGGTAATTGAGTTAGACAGTGTTAGGCTTAAACTCAGAAGAGGATTGAAAGAAAAATACGCTTTAAGCTTGTTGCAACGAACCCTATTCTTAAACTCAGAAGAGGATTGAAAGAGAAATTCAAATTCCTGCAAATTCAAATAATAGTGTAAACTTAAACTCAGAAGAGGATTGAAAGATGGATTTACAGTAACTCTTGCCTCTTCTCTGTAAGTCTTAAACTCAGAAGAGGATTGAAAGAGAAGATACACATCAACTTGAAGTTACATTAAAATTAAAACCTTAAACTCAGAAGAGGATTGAAAGATAATATTTAATGCTTTATTTATTGCACTTTCAGGTTCGCTTAAACTCAGAAGAGGATTGAAAGCTTATATAAGCATAGTATATGCCAAAGTTAACTATTCTTAAACTCAGAAGAGGATTGAAAGTTTTTGGATTTCCATATGCTAATATTAACCTATCCAATATCTTAAACTCAGAAGAGGATTGAAAGAGTAGCTAAACTTCTAGAAAAGCCTGAGGAGTTTAGCTTAAACTCAGAAGAGGATTGAAAGGCTAACCATATTCTTCAACCTCTATCTTTCTTAATCTACTTAAACTCAGAAGAGGATTGAAAGTAGCAGGAGTTGGTATAGCAGTTGCAGGTGCGGTAGGATCTTAAACTCAGAAGAGGATTGAAAGATGACAAATTAATTAAATTTCTCACTAAAGATTAATTCCCTTAAACTCAGAAGAGGATTGAAAGTCGATACTCCTGAATCCGTGGACACTATATTAGCTCGTCCTTAAACTCAGAAGAGGATTGAAAGAGGAAGTATTACTACCAACTTGATTATATAAGAGAGCCCCCTTAAACTCAGAAGAGGATTGAAAGAGCAATCCCCATTGTGATAAGCCATTATAGATTAATTCACTTAAACTCAGAAGAGGATTGAAAGATACTATATGCTTATGGTCTACTACGAATTCTTGAACAATATCTTAAACTCAGAAGAGGATTGAAAGCCGTAATCATGTAACGGTGTAAATCCTAGTTCAACCATACTTAAACTCAGAAGAGGATTGAAAGTTGCTAGAATGAAGTCTTGCTTATCGAATTTAGAGACTTAAACTCAGAAGAGGATTGAAAGTTGTAGTGATACAAAAATTATAGAAACAAAACGGTTATCTTAAACTCAGAAGAGGATTGAAAGAAACTTTCTCATTTGTAGTCTTCAAAATATCCTGATCAACTTAAACTCAGAAGAGGATTGAAAGTGTTAAGTTAATTGCAAAAAAGAGAAATTTAGGGGAAGCTTAAACTCAGAAGAGGATTGAAAGATACCGTCTTGTGCAATTACTGTAATTTGCTTTCTCCCACTTAAACTCAGAAGAGGATTGAAAGAGCTCTTGGTTCTCGGTCTTTAAGTTAGTTATTTCTTGTTCTTAAACTCAGAAGAGGATTGAAAGGTGTGCCAGGAGTGTATTTTACCAGAATGAGCGTATATTCACTTAAACTCAGAAGAGGATTGAAAGTTGTGATAGTGTATGGGATGAATGTCTAGGTCAGTGTAGCTTAAACTCAGAAGAGGATTGAAAGTATTTATGATGCATTTGGAAATATAGTAGGACTTAATCTTAAACTCAGAAGAGGATTGAAAGAGTAATATTTCTACAATGTTTTGTTTAGGCCTTCTCTTAAACTCAGAAGAGGATTGAAAGACGGGTCCAGGGTCAAGCGATGATAATACAATTAATTTAGCTTAAACTCAGAAGAGGATTGAAAGATCTTGAACTACATCTGGGTCATGAAGTATTAGATCGTTATCTTAAACTCAGAAGAGGATTGAAAGCTCAAAACGTTTTGAGGACTTAACTCCCTTAATTCACGCTTAAACTCAGAAGAGGATTGAAAGTCTAATTCCATTATACAGGCCGTCGAGCAATCCCCATTCTTAAACTCAGAAGAGGATTGAAAGTGCTACCGAATCAAGAAAAGGTTTCAAGCGTTCCCTTAAACTCAGAAGAGGATTGAAAGTGCAATGATCCATCTTCTCCATGCTATCAAGCTCTTCTTAAACTCAGAAGAGGATTGAAAGCTAACAAGCGCACATAAACCTCTATTTGGGTCTTCTGAGCTTAAACTCAGAAGAGGATTGAAAGTCGGCAACCTTTACAGAGGCCCATCCCATTACTGCAGTTCTTAAACTCAGAAGAGGATTGAAAGTGAATTGAAGGTCCCAGATGAAGAAGCAAAGCAAATTATCTTAAACTCAGAAGAGGATTGAAAGTGGGTATAAATAGCAAAGAATCCGATAATTAGCAATATTATCTTAAACTCAGAAGAGGATTGAAAGTATTTACGCTGATGCTTTTAGCGTATCTGCCATTGCTTCTTAAACTCAGAAGAGGATTGAAAGTGCTTTAGCCAATTCTTTTATTTCATCTATGAGCAACTTCTTAAACTCAGAAGAGGATTGAAAGATTATTAGGAGTTGTGAATACTTATTTGGTTCTTAAATCTTAAACTCAGAAGAGGATTGAAAGGCCTATAGGCAATATATTCAACAATCAGCAATATCCAGCTTAAACTCAGAAGAGGATTGAAAGACTAATGCATTATTAGGATTGGATTTTTCACTAATCTTAAACTCAGAAGAGGATTGAAAGGAAGGAAGGTTTAAAGAAGGACGAATATTTAATGCTTCCTTAAACTCAGAAGAGGATTGAAAGAATTTGTTTATCTTTTTTGTTATTTTCTTTAAGCACGTGCTTAAACTCAGAAGAGGATTGAAAGCAAGTTAATGCAACTGTTCCGCTATTGCCACACCAAACTACCTTAAACTCAGAAGAGGATTGAAAGACAGATATGAAGGATAAATATAGAAATAAAATGGTAGAGGTCTTAAACTCAGAAGAGGATTGAAAGAGAATCAGTTCCTTTAATCTCCCATCGATGGGGGGAACCTTAAACTCAGAAGAGGATTGAAAGCAAATTACTGAGCCTCTTAATATAACTAATGAAGCCTTAAACTCAGAAGAGGATTGAAAGATGTGGATTGACATAACAGGTTCTGGTAAATACGGGGAACTTAAACTCAGAAGAGGATTGAAAGATATTTGGTTTGCAATGATGCTCTTCAGACCGAAGTGTTTCTTAAACTCAGAAGAGGATTGAAAGTAAAAACAGCATTCTCAAATGAAGCTAAAGCTATTTTGCCTTAAACTCAGAAGAGGATTGAAAGGTATAATGTAGGTTATGGCGGCCATATAAACAGTGGCTTAAACTCAGAAGAGGATTGAAAGAAAACAAATAGCGAAAGAATTAGAGGAAAAAGGATATCTTAAACTCAGAAGAGGATTGAAAGAAGCCAAGGTTTTGATACCAGCAAGCTTGATATAAGGGCTTAAACTCAGAAGAGGATTGAAAGAACAGTGCCAATGCCGGCCTTTCCTTTATCATTATTCTTAAACTCAGAAGAGGATTGAAAGGCAGCCTCAATCTAGCGCTCAATTAAGTTAACATGAACTTAAACTCAGAAGAGGATTGAAAGATGACTGGTTCTAACTTCCACTCATGTTTACAATTCTTAAACTCAGAAGAGGATTGAAAGAGTAGATTCCTTAGCTAGCCTGTTTCTACACTCATATTCGCTTAAACTCAGAAGAGGATTGAAAGAGCGGGTGCTTATGAATTTGCAAAAAATCCTAATAGCTCTTAAACTCAGAAGAGGATTGAAAGATTATTAGCGATTCATACTGACTAACTCTAAACGAATACTTAAACTCAGAAGAGGATTGAAAGAACTAATATAAAAACTTTTGCTTAAACGTATTTCCCTTAAACTCAGAAGAGGATTGAAAGTTATAATCCTTATTTTTTCCTTTTCTTCTGAGGGCCCTTAAACTCAGAAGAGGATTGAAAGTTGAAACACTGGTTAAAAGAGCATTATGGTAAAAAAGCCTTAAACTCAGAAGAGGATTGAAAGGCAAACACAACCTCAGGAAGAGGAAGACGTAAGGCTACTTAAACTCAGAAGAGGATTGAAAGAAGTTATTGCAGATACACCTGGCAAAAAGGAAGTTCTCATCTTAAACTCAGAAGAGGATTGAAAGCAATCCAACCTTTTTGACATGTCCATAATAAAAAAACTTAAACTCAGAAGAGGATTGAAAGTTTTACTTTAACTGTAAAATTTGCATATTTATTTGAATAACTTAAACTCAGAAGAGGATTGAAAGTGTTATCACTCTAGAAGTATGATAATGTAGGTAATACTTAAACTCAGAAGAGGATTGAAAGAGAATACTTAGAGAAAGAAAAACCTGAATATATTACAACTTAAACTCAGAAGAGGATTGAAAGAGAACTTGACTACTTATTTTATATATTCCAAGATAACTTAAACTCAGAAGAGGATTGAAAGTTTTTACAACTTTTTTAATAATTATAGTTTTAGACTTAATCTTAAACTCAGAAGAGGATTGAAAGTTGCTTAGTAAAAGCTTTTTTACCATAATGCTGCTTTAACCCTTAAACTCAGAAGAGGATTGAAAGTAAAATATTTAAATTATCCTAATAAATACGTTAACTTTACCTTAAACTCAGAAGAGGATTGAAAGCAGTATTGCGTTTTAGCCCTAAAGGGCCTAGAAAACTTAAACTCAGAAGAGGATTGAAAGTGCTAACCACTCTATTAAATTAGGTTTATTTTCTTCTTAAACTCAGAAGAGGATTGAAAGTTACTTGACCACTTAACTTATTTGCAATAACTATTAAGAACTTAAACTCAGAAGAGGATTGAAAGCTTATCTCTTTCATTAACTCCTCAGCTACTTTATCAATACTTAAACTCAGAAGAGGATTGAAAGCTTAGTTTTTCAAAGTAGAAAACGCAATGTTGATACTTAAACTCAGAAGAGGATTGAAAGTATTCCGATTATTGGTTTATGGATACATTATTTAGCTTCTTAAACTCAGAAGAGGATTGAAAGTATTTTAGCGTTTAGCCTTATTAGCTTTGTAACTATACCTTAAACTCAGAAGAGGATTGAAAGGAGTACTACTTCACCACCGACCACATATTCGTTTTGGATATCTTAAACTCAGAAGAGGATTGAAAGACACTTTGTTGTTCTAATTGCCTTTTTATTAACTATTCTTAAACTCAGAAGAGGATTGAAAGTGCACCTGTAAAGCTAAGTGATATTTGTTGAGCTTGCTTAAACTCAGAAGAGGATTGAAAGATTTTGCTTCTTTGAAACCAGGCGAAAGGAAAAAAATTTACTTAAACTCAGAAGAGGATTGAAAGATGGACAAGCAGACCTGATAATCCTCCATTTAGCTGGCCTTAAACTCAGAAGAGGATTGAAAGTTATTAACGCACCTTCACAAACTGGACAAGGTGAGCTTAAACTCAGAAGAGGATTGAAAGTGCTTTGTCACCCAATATTTTCTTGACCTTCTCAAGCTTAAACTCAGAAGAGGATTGAAAGAAATCATTCAAGCTTTAATTCAAGGTGCAATCATGTTTTTCTTAAACTCAGAAGAGGATTGAAAGTTTATTTTTTCTTCATTCATTCTTCAATCTTGCCCTAAATCTTAAACTCAGAAGAGGATTGAAAGTTTTTTATCAACTTTTCTAAGCTAATTTTATGAACACTTAAACTCAGAAGAGGATTGAAAGAAATGATTTTCCTCTTAATATCAACGCTATAATTAGCACTTAAACTCAGAAGAGGATTGAAAGGATTTTATGGATGAAGAACGATTTAAACGAATATATCTTAAACTCAGAAGAGGATTGAAAGACTAATTGATTAAATGCATCAACGTTATTCATATCATTATCTTAAACTCAGAAGAGGATTGAAAGAAATCCTTTCGTAGTAAAATGTGAAGCTATCAAATTTTTCTTAAACTCAGAAGAGGATTGAAAGTACATACCTAGCATCTTCTCTTTTCTTTTCCTCCTCAATCTTAAACTCAGAAGAGGATTGAAAGACTTTTTTAATAATTATAACCTTGGATTTAATTGACCCTCTTAAACTCAGAAGAGGATTGAAAGTTCCTGAGGATACACTAATAAAGGAACTACAAAAACTAGCTTAAACTCAGAAGAGGATTGAAAGGTAAATACAGGTAATTTAGGCAGTATTACAATATTACCCCTTAAACTCAGAAGAGGATTGAAAGAAACACATTGTTTCATATTTATCATATAGTTTCGCCTCCTTAAACTCAGAAGAGGATTGAAAGTTAGCAATATTTAAAGCCAATTGCTCACAATATGGTATCTTAAACTCAGAAGAGGATTGAAAGTAGCTTTAACAAATCTTTTGCATATCGCTCAGATGAAAACTTAAACTCAGAAGAGGATTGAAAGGTCACTCAGGCATAACTGACTCGACCGGCAGGGTTACCTTAAACTCAGAAGAGGATTGAAAGAGCGTATTTATTTGCCCTAGCAATTTTTCAGCTATTTCTTAAACTCAGAAGAGGATTGAAAGTGCTATAGATACAGGAGCGGCTCTTGGCTTGGTTGCTTAAACTCAGAAGAGGATTGAAAGCATTTATTAAACAAATAAGTAAAATTAGCATTTTTTACTTAAACTCAGAAGAGGATTGAAAGTATAACTAAAACTGAAACAATAGAAAAACCAGTAGAACTTAAACTCAGAAGAGGATTGAAAGTTCAATGCCCTTGTGGGCAAAGCTTTTCATAGGGCCTTCCTTAAACTCAGAAGAGGATTGAAAGGTATATTGGTTATATTTGCTGAAGATGAAACCATACTTAAACTCAGAAGAGGATTGAAAGTTGTTGTATAGTATAAGTTTTAAATCAGCAGGTTTATAACCTTAAACTCAGAAGAGGATTGAAAGACTTAAAAGGCAACAATGATAAGTATAGATTTTGTGATCTTAAACTCAGAAGAGGATTGAAAGATAATGTTGCTTTAACCAATGTTTTAATGAGCCTTTCTTAAACTCAGAAGAGGATTGAAAGCAATACATCGACATACATTAATTGTCTCGGTGAATTCTTAAACTCAGAAGAGGATTGAAAGTATGAGCCTCATGAGTTATTTCATGAGCTGAGGGTCACTTAAACTCAGAAGAGGATTGAAAGTCGATTGCTTCATGCGTTTCAAGATCCTCATTACTCAATCTTAAACTCAGAAGAGGATTGAAAGAGCAGTTCCAAGCGCAGAATTGACGTAGAGCAATATCTTAAACTCAGAAGAGGATTGAAAGATCCCAACAACAACAGGTTCAAACTCCAACAACTCTTAAACTCAGAAGAGGATTGAAAGTTATCAATTGCTAGGTATCAATATACAAGTAAATAGCTTAAACTCAGAAGAGGATTGAAAGTGGTGAATCAAAAGCACATGCTATAAAGATTATTTCTTAAACTCAGAAGAGGATTGAAAGCAAAAATCCGCAACTATTTGTTAATAATTTCATTAGGTATCTTAAACTCAGAAGAGGATTGAAAGAAAACCATCCCTTGAATTCCCTGAGATAAAAGATTTTCCCTTAAACTCAGAAGAGGATTGAAAGTTGAAATTTGATTGAATGCAGCCTGAAGAGAAAGAATTAGCTTAAACTCAGAAGAGGATTGAAAGAACATAAGCTTCCTTCTCATTTCCAGCTAAATCTTCATCTTAAACTCAGAAGAGGATTGAAAGTAAGTCATCACCAGCATTAAATCTATTAAGAACAGTCTTAAACTCAGAAGAGGATTGAAAGATTGGCTATTATTTATCAATTGCCTTTGGCGTAATAAGCTTAAACTCAGAAGAGGATTGAAAGAGTTTTCAATTTCTGCATCTAGTTGTTGTTTTAATTTTCTTAAACTCAGAAGAGGATTGAAAGACCACTTCCGCCTAAAATAACTCCACCTTCTCAACCTAGCTTAAACTCAGAAGAGGATTGAAAGAGTTGATGTTGAAAAAACAACACTAGATGGGACAGGGGCTTAAACTCAGAAGAGGATTGAAAGTCTTTTCTTTCTAGCCTTTCAATTTTCCAAAGTTCCACTTAAACTCAGAAGAGGATTGAAAGAGCTACTATTGTTGAAGTTTGAATACCTGATTGAGGTTCCTTAAACTCAGAAGAGGATTGAAAGATTTGAAATCCACCCGATGTATTTACAGGTATTTGTAAGCTTAAACTCAGAAGAGGATTGAAAGATCGTAAGCACGCGGAAAAGAGAATTGCAGAATTAAAAACTTAAACTCAGAAGAGGATTGAAAGAAGTAAACTCTAGTAGGTAGTATCATCGGATAATAAAAACTTAAACTCAGAAGAGGATTGAAAGACAATAACTGTATACGTATCCCCACCTGTCGCTGAAGACCTTAAACTCAGAAGAGGATTGAAAGTTAAAGGATTATTTAAATGATGAAAACTAAAAGAGTTCTTAAACTCAGAAGAGGATTGAAAGTGCAAATAGCATTTTATCTAAAGCGTCATGTTTTTTACGTCTTAAACTCAGAAGAGGATTGAAAGTTTTATATTTATGAGATTGGTTTCTTGCCACTTGTGACTTAAACTCAGAAGAGGATTGAAAGACTACTACACTCTTCAATTATATACCTAGGGCAAAACTACTTAAACTCAGAAGAGGATTGAAAGTAAATTATAAGCGTGTATTGTGTAGTGCTTGAAGTATTTACTTAAACTCAGAAGAGGATTGAAAGATTTTGGTTAATTTCTGTTTTTTTTGGATTTTTTGGGTCCTTAAACTCAGAAGAGGATTGAAAGTGTTGCCAATAAATGTCAATGAAAACTATTTCAATTTGCCCTTAAACTCAGAAGAGGATTGAAAGCACTACTTGCTACTAATACGTTCGCGCTAAAGGTTATTTCTTAAACTCAGAAGAGGATTGAAAGATTTCCATATTTTCTAATTTTATTTGTTCTACTTGTTCTCTTAAACTCAGAAGAGGATTGAAAGATACTTAACTTCATACTATCCGAATGCTAACATTTACACCTTAAACTCAGAAGAGGATTGAAAGGTCTATATAATAACGTGATAAATTGAATAACCAATAACTTAAACTCAGAAGAGGATTGAAAGGATGAAAGAGTAAAAGGATGAAGTATGCTTGCTATTGCTTAAACTCAGAAGAGGATTGAAAGTTTGAATAAAGTCATCGTAACTACCTTCATTAATGCTTCTTAAACTCAGAAGAGGATTGAAAGTAATTATTAATACTGTCCTTAAGTTTGTACTCTAATTCAACTTAAACTCAGAAGAGGATTGAAAGATTTGTATGGAATAAATAAAGGCATACCTTTTAAGTCTCTTAAACTCAGAAGAGGATTGAAAGAATAGTTCCTCTAAAGTATCAAAAGCCATTACGATGAAACTTAAACTCAGAAGAGGATTGAAAGTACTATGTTATTGGTTTTTGCCATGCTTTTTTCCTCAACTCTTAAACTCAGAAGAGGATTGAAAGCATCTTTTTCAGCTTTTTCTACCTTCATATTTTCTTCTTAAACTCAGAAGAGGATTGAAAGTGATATAGCTTTAGATGGTATTCTTGTCGATGAGGAACTTAAACTCAGAAGAGGATTGAAAGTTTTTTAAACCGTAGTTTTTAAGTCTCCATCTTAGAACACCTTAAACTCAGAAGAGGATTGAAAGAAAAGGATAAAGCAAAAAAAGTTATAGAATATACTCTTAAACTCAGAAGAGGATTGAAAGTTTGCTGTATCTTTTCCTTCATTATAGGTTTTTCTCTTAAACTCAGAAGAGGATTGAAAGCAAATTAAATCTACTAGCTCTATGTAAAAAACTTCGAAACTTAAACTCAGAAGAGGATTGAAAGGTATCGTATGTTTGTAGTTAAGCCTCTTTGTCTTTTCAGTGCTTAAACTCAGAAGAGGATTGAAAGGTTTAAACGCATCTCTGTATAAACATCGCCTTTATTTTCACTTAAACTCAGAAGAGGATTGAAAGTGTATTTTGGAAGCTTAATTCAACGTAAACGCCCCAACTTAAACTCAGAAGAGGATTGAAAGCGAATAACCCAAAGATCACTTGAACAATAAAAGTCCTTAAACTCAGAAGAGGATTGAAAGTATCTATATCTATCAATAAGAAAAGAAAGATGTCTCACTTAAACTCAGAAGAGGATTGAAAGTATGAACAAATCCATAAAGTGTAGCCCATAAATTTAGTTCTTAAACTCAGAAGAGGATTGAAAGTAAAGCAATTATTTACTGAGAAATCCGAACAATTGGAATCTTAAACTCAGAAGAGGATTGAAAGTTCATAATCGCTTCAACATCTACAAAACCCTTTGACTTAAACTCAGAAGAGGATTGAAAGTAGGTTTATTTACTTGTTGTTGTGACATAATATAACATCTTAAACTCAGAAGAGGATTGAAAGATATAGTTCTTCCAGCGGTGGCGATGTTATTGTTACAGCTTAAACTCAGAAGAGGATTGAAAGGTATTACGTATTAGCCCTAAGGGTCAAAAACCCATACCCTTAAACTCAGAAGAGGATTGAAAGTCGTGTTAATCTCATTCTTACTTACCATACAGTTTGTTCTTAAACTCAGAAGAGGATTGAAAGAACATACTGTACTTCCGCCATACCAAAATAATTATTTGCTCTTAAACTCAGAAGAGGATTGAAAGATGGCATGTATGACAAGAATGAGCTACGCAGCCATGACATCTTAAACTCAGAAGAGGATTGAAAGTACAGTAGTTATAGCATAAATCCATGGACTGACCAGCTTAAACTCAGAAGAGGATTGAAAGAGGATCTTATCTTCAAGTAAGTTAGTTCGTCCTCAATCTTAAACTCAGAAGAGGATTGAAAGTGGTATAAGTTTACATTCATGCTGGCATGCTAGTCAACTTAAACTCAGAAGAGGATTGAAAGACTGGTATATAATCATAATGCTTTGTAATGATATGCTTAAACTCAGAAGAGGATTGAAAGAGAGGTATTATTGTTTCATCTGTTACTCTAAGTATTTTACCTTAAACTCAGAAGAGGATTGAAAGATGAAATCCCTATAATCTAACCCCAACATTAACAAAGCTTAAACTCAGAAGAGGATTGAAAGAACAATCACATTTGGAACTAAAACAGCTATACCAGCCCCTTAAACTCAGAAGAGGATTGAAAGCGACAGATAGTCCAAGCGAACCAATAGATGCAGGGCTCTTAAACTCAGAAGAGGATTGAAAGAGCGAAAAGCTAACAGGGGCTATTTCAAAACTAACAGTTCTTAAACTCAGAAGAGGATTGAAAGTTTACATAAAATACAATAACGTTTTAAAATACGTTTATTTCTTAAACTCAGAAGAGGATTGAAAGGTTTATTTTCAATTTTTAAATATGCATTTGTATGTGAATCTTAAACTCAGAAGAGGATTGAAAGATGGAGACCAAATATATTAAAACAAATACCAATTGAATATCTTAAACTCAGAAGAGGATTGAAAGAAGACATTTACCTTCATAAGTTATACCTGCACGGTACGCTTAAACTCAGAAGAGGATTGAAAGAGTATAAATCGTTGTTAAATCATTATAAAGCTTTATTGGCTTAAACTCAGAAGAGGATTGAAAGTGGTCTAGTGCTCATAATTCTCCAATTTCTTTAAGTATCTTAAACTCAGAAGAGGATTGAAAGGGATAATTTCAGAGGCCCCAGCTGATAAAGCCCCAGCTTTTCTTAAACTCAGAAGAGGATTGAAAGTTACACATCAGTAAGTCTTCATCTACTTGTGTAGACTTACTTAAACTCAGAAGAGGATTGAAAGTTACACATCAGTAAGTCTTCATCTACTTGTGTAGACTTACTTAAACTCAGAAGAGGATTGAAAGTGATTACTTTGATAAACTGAAGTACCTTGACTGAAGGTAGCTTAAACTCAGAAGAGGATTGAAAGGCCATGACATGAATGACATGAATGTGCTACACACTTACTTAAACTCAGAAGAGGATTGAAAGTTCATGTCACCAGTGTGTAGCACATACATGTCATAGTTGCTTAAACTCAGAAGAGGATTGAAAGTTTACTCATATTTTTTGTACTTTTTTAATATGATGACTACCTTAAACTCAGAAGAGGATTGAAAGCCAATTGCAATAAATCCAAAAACATTGAATAAGGCAATAACTTAAACTCAGAAGAGGATTGAAAGACTAGGCTACTTGTTTTCTTCACCGTTTCAGATTTGCCCTTAAACTCAGAAGAGGATTGAAAGGATATCGATGTATCTTCGACAATTATTTCAACATCCTTCTTAAACTCAGAAGAGGATTGAAAGGTGAAGCAAAGGAAACACAAAAAACTGTAAGTAAGCCACTTAAACTCAGAAGAGGATTGAAAGAAAGGTATATCAAATTCATGCCCCGATTTCACCATTTCATAACTTAAACTCAGAAGAGGATTGAAAGTAGTTCCCTAAGTTTAATATCGGTTTAAGTAAATTCCACTTAAACTCAGAAGAGGATTGAAAGTCGAATTCATCAGCATATTCCACGAATGGATTGTGCCTTAAACTCAGAAGAGGATTGAAAGTTTAATTAGTACACCATATTCATTATAATAGTCTACTCTTAAACTCAGAAGAGGATTGAAAGTATGGAACATTGTACTGTATCCAGCCCGTATAAATCGTCTTAAACTCAGAAGAGGATTGAAAGGTTATTAT
>Ga0079046_1000287_pt1 | contig 12954 bp, 13 predicted proteins | sample BED_host_MetaG_FD_76330 | JGI IMG/M metagenome (GOLD analysis project Ga0079046, IMG submission 76330) | Hot spring microbial mat communities from Yellowstone National Park, Wyoming, USA - BED_host_MetaG | ecosystem: Environmental > Aquatic > Thermal springs > Hot (42-90C) > Microbial mats ... | reverse complement strand
GCGGTTTGAATGAAGATGAATTCCTAAGGATGCTCTTATCGGAGGAGCGTAAGGCATGGCAGAATCCGAGGGATATCCTTTTGAGGCTTGGTCTAACGAGTGGTCAAAGGTTTCTCGACGTAGCCTCTGGGCCGGGCTTCTTCGCAGTTGAAGCCTCTAAAATAGTGGGCAAAACAGGGTATGTCTACTGTGTGGACGCGAGCACGAAAGCAGCCGAAGTATGTGCCCAAAACCTAAGCCAAGCCGGTTATAAGAACTTTGAAGTTATCGCCCAACCCATAGAGATTATTCAACTGCCCACTGTACCCTTCGATGTGGCGTTGGTTGCTAACGTTCTCCACGACTTTGAGAATCCCGTGCTCGTCTTGCGCAAGGTCTACGGGTCACTTCGTCGCGGAGGCGTGCTGGGGGTAGTGGATTGGAAGAAGATCGAAACACCGTTTGGTCCCCCGCTTAGCATAAGGCTCAGTGTGGAGGAGAGCATAGGAATTGTAGAAGGAAGCGGGTTCAGAGTCTTAGAGGTTGAAAACTCTTACCCCTATCATTATCTAATTAAAGCGGAAAAAGCTGACGCTTAATCACAAGCTTCGTTTCAGGTGTGTAGGAGCCTCGGGACTAGTAATATGCCTATAAGCATTACTGCAAGAACCACGAATGAGAGTGCTATATATATTTTGTCTTTTTTGTATACGAAGTCTAACCCAAGCTCTAGTACCCTTATTACGGGTGTGGCTATGAGTATTATGACTCCCACAAGTATTATAGCCTCTGGTCTGCCAGCAGCTAAACCCTGCAGCAAGTTTGAAGCAGAATAGTATGAGGTGTTGTACACTGCTTTATCGTGCTCTAAGTAGTAGAGCACCAAGCCTGTGATTACAAACGCTGAGGAGAGTATTACGCCGACGCGCAGCGTTAGACTCACAATTTTCGCTAGATCGGTCATGGCAGGAGTCCCACCCCTCTTAGTATCAGCTCCGCTCCGAGGAGTATGAGCACCACTGTGAAGATCTGTCGAAGCCTCCTATTGAGCATTTTATTCAGGTATCGCGCACCCAGCAGAGAACCGATGAGTACTCCTGGTATGGTTGACGCCACAAGTACGGGGTCAATGAATCCAAAAGACCAATAGAGGCCGGAGCTCGTGGCGGCGGTCACACCGATCATGAAGTTGCTCGTGGCGGTGCTAATCTTAAATGGTAGGGACATCGCGAAGTCCATGGCCAGAACCTTGAATGCACCAGAGCCTATTCCTAGGAGCCCTGATATGTAGCCTGCGAGAAACATACCCGCGACACCAAGCGGGTAGCGTCTACCCTGATACTGAACGGTCTTCTTAAGAGCTTCATCATAGTAGGTACCAAAGAGGCTCAGCTTCTTGGTAAAGTAGTCGGGTTTAACACCCGTTGGAAGCTCAGACTTCATTCTAACAAAGTTTGGGAAAGTGGAGAAAATAAGAACCGCCCCAAACAGTATACTAATCACAAATAGGAGGTGTAATCTTTCGATCGTGTAAAGCGTTAGTGACCCGCATATCGCGCCAGTGGTGGTACCTATCTCGAGAGCTATGCCAACCTTCATGTTTGATAACTCATCCTTAACGTAAGCAGAAGCCGAACCACTCGACGTAGAAATGGTGGATATAAGGCTCGTGCCTAGTGCATACTGAATCGGCACGCCCAATAGCAATACGAGTAGCGGGGTAAGCACAACGCCTCCTCCGAGGCCGGTAAGGGAGCCTAGAAGGCCTGCGAGGAAGGCTGCAAAAAAGATTTCAAGAGAGAAAAGAGGGTTTATTACCAAGGTTGACTACACCTGAGCGAATCTATCACGTGAAAAACGCGTTGATGATACTCTGACATACCATTAGGGGTTTTTAATGATGGTACACGTAGAGACGTTTCCCGCTTGTTGCCACGCACACTAGTTGTCACAGGCTATGACACCACTGCTCTGGTGATCCAACCCAATTGTGTGGACGCCTAAGGTTTTATGGTTGATGAGTTTTCTTGGCTGAGCGTAATCCACCCAACAAGCCAGCTGATAAGAACTTGTAACAAAGCCACTATCCTTCATAGCATCAGTTGGGGGGTGGATAGTGGAAGCAGCCAGCATAATCGGGGTATTGGAAGCATGTTTCCCACCTCCTTCAAGGTTAGTGGTAGACGAAGAAACCCCTTCACAGCATGTTTCGACACATGAACCCATGGGGAGCCACGCCAAGTCGTATGAGACTCTAAAAAGAACTTTGGCCATACCCACCACTTTAACACCAAGAATATAAGTTTGCCCAAAAATATCAAAGGAAATAACTTCTAAGAAGCGTTGCAACCAAATCGACACATCCATGATGTACAATGAAAACTTAGATGCATCAAACTCTAAACAATATAATTGAGCCCTTCCCACTCTCCAACGACGAGTCAAAAATCATTCTTGGAGTCTGTTGTTAGCGAACACCGATTTTCGATCCATTATGGGGGAGGCTTTCTCGACGCCTATTCTGGGGCAGGCTAATTGGTGCGTTTGAGTCGCGCACCGATTTTTTCTGGTAGCGCGGCGACTAGTAGAGGTAGCGTTATTGTTGCATCGCCTATAACCACTGCGTGCTTGGATGTGGGCTTTATCTTATTCCAGCTTATGGCCTCCTTGGGCCGCGCGCCGCTGAGGCTCCCATCATACTCGCTAGCGGTGGTCAAATACACAGCGTAGTCCAGCCCCTCCTTAAACTGGTTCCACCAAATAGTGTGATGCTTACTTATGCCTCCCCCAATGATTAGGGCGCCTGTTCGCTTAGAGTCGAACACAATGTTTGATAACTCTGACATGTCTCTAAGTATGTTAAGCGTGAAGCTATGGGTCTGCGAGAAGGTGAATACATGCGTGCCCACAGCGCCGTCCACGAAGCCGGGTACATACACCCTTACTCCAGCGGTGTGGGCGGCTCTAAGAATACTATTCTCATCCATGGGTAGTCTTGAAGCGATAAAATCTATTAGCTCCCTTACACCCCACTCCCGCTTGGCGGCGCCAGCCTCGGCGAGCGTTGAATGGACAAACTTTTCGGTTAGGGTGCCGTAGTCCTCCACAGGTATAAAGATGTTACCGAGTCTGCTTATCCCCAGCTCACGTAGCTCTACGTCATCCGCATCGAATGAACCGAATGAGTAGCGTGCGCCGAGGGAGCGAGCTATATCGTGGTCAAGTGTTCCACAGGTGGTGATAACCACCTTGAACAGACCACTGCCTACAAGCTGAGCCAACACGCCCCGTAGACCGGTTGAAACCAAATCCGCCGTAAAAGATAGGAAATTGGTGGACTCGGAGTCGGACAGCATCTCACATAATACTTTGAATGAGTCCGACAGATGTCTGGCCATAAAGCCACCCATCTTGGAGTACTCTTCTAAGAGCCCTGCAACACTCATATTAGGCGTTATATGGGCATCCCGAACGAGTTCCCCCAGCAGTTTTAACCTATCACCACGTTTTTCTTCGGGCAACCTGAAGCACCCTAACCAGTACTCATTCTCCGACACTTGGGTCTAGCGGTCTCCGTTGTCAGCAGTAGGGATAGACTGGTTAAAATACTAGTTGGTCTCTTTAATCTGTTGGATGACGGAAGAGCTCCTGCACCCAAGAGACGTGGTGAGAATGCTCGGTATATCCACGAAGACCCTCTGGAATTGACAGAAGCAGGGGATCATAAGAGCCGTCAGGCTCCCCACTGGCGCGCTACCTCAAAATCGAGGTTGAGCAGGTGTGGAGGCAGGTGAAACCAGCATACCCACACTAAACGCTACAAGGACGCTCAGAAGCTACCCCCTCAACCACGAAGTGGACCCAGAGAAGCTTGAGCCGCTGCTTCGAGCGTACAGGGACGCTGTGAACAGTGTGCTCGAGGAGCTCCGGGGCAATCCGAATTAGGAAAAGTAAGATAAAGGGAAGATGTAGTGCCGCCTCCTACCCAAATACGCAGCGGATATCAATAACTAAAGAATACAAAAGGAGACTCGGGGACGAGCTTCTTAAAGACTGGCCTTACGTGGCGCACTGGGTGGGCTCCACCACTAAGACTACGTACTCCATACTAAAAACGTGGCGCAAAAACTACCTAAAGGGTGACTGGAAGCGTAGCAGGCCCACAGCGAGAAGGCTTTTCGCAAAGGTGAAGCAGACACTCATGAAACTTGATGGTAAGAGGCTGAGTGACTGTTAAACCAGGCGAATACCATACCTCGACCTCTCGAAGAGGTACTTTTCCCTGCTCCACAAAGTGTCCTCCGCAGGGCTCGGGGAACCCGTAATAACACTGGAGAGAATACACCTCCAGTGCACTACGGGGATGGGGGTCTAAGCGGGAGGTCAGTGGTCGCGTGGGACTTCAACCTCCTTTCTCTTGACGGCTACTCACCTGAGACCGGGTGGATCAGAATAGACACCTCTAGACTCACCACAATACACATGGCCTCCTTCGAGAAGAGGCGGGTGTGCGGAGGAGGGCTTCAGACTCAAGGAGGGCGAGGAGGGTGCTTGCGAAGTGCTCGAAGAGAGAGGAACCGTGCGAGGAGGCACTAGCTCGAAACTGCATGCGTGGTGCAGGTGGTCTCGGGGGGTGTGGACTTAGGGGGCTCTCCAAGCAGGGCATGTACACATCCTCAGGGGGTTTGGAGCCGGAGGATTTCCAAGAATGACTGGCGCGGTATCGAGAGAATACTCCAACAGAGGATGGACGGCGGGGAGGCCAGAGAGGAGGAGCCCGACCCGTACCGCTCATCAACACACTGCTCTAGGTGTGGGTGGCACAACAAAGACCTGAATGGGGCGGAGGTTTACGAGCGCGCTGGGTGCGGGCTCCGAATCGACAGGCAGCCCAACACCACCGTCAACCCCTACACGCGGCTCAGGTTCGGTACAGGGTGGACTGGCATAAGGGCGGAAAACGTGGCAGGTTGAAACTGAGGATGGAGGGCGCTCCCCAGCATGATTGGTGGGACGAAGTGATCCTCCCAAGCCTCGTGGGTGGGCACGCCCTGACACGAGGGGGCAAGCGGAGTAGAGGTAACCCGATGAACCCGTGAGCTCCCTAAATGATGCGCTGAAGCCCAAGCTCCACTACACATACAACGGGTATGCGGACGCACACCTATGTATGCCTAATGTAGAGCAAAGCTCGAGCCGCCATTAAACCGCTTATTTGTGTCGAGAGAAGCACAGATAACTATTTCATGGTCCATAGGGTGAATTGATCTCTTCGTCGTCGCTGTACTCATCCTCTTCTTTCTCGGCGCTCAACTCTTCGGGTAACTTAAGCCTGTCCTTAGGTATCATTTGACCCTCCAAGCTCCTATCCACATATATCTGGCAGCCAGTTCTAAGCGCGATGGCAATGGAATCCGATGGGCGAGCGTCAATCTTTACCACACGGTCTGATTTGAGCTGCTTGAGGTATATTGTAGCCGTGAACACACTCTTTATAAGCCCATCAATCTTTACCTTATCCATTTCGTAGCCAAGCTCCTCGAGCATGTTGGCTATCAGGTCATGTGTTATCGGCCTCTGTGGTTTCACACCCTGTAGGGCGAGTTGGATTGACATGGCCTCAGGTTCGCCTATCCATATGGGTAGAACCATTCTGTTCGACTCATCCACTAAAAACACAACATCCTCTTCTTGGTCGTTACCCTTCACTTTATATACTCCAAGAACACCAACCCTGATTTCCCCATCCTTTTCCTCCGTAACCATCAACCACATTAAATTACCACATCCACATATTTAATCTGTTCGCTTAGCGCCTATGAAAAACACGCTCAACATCCACGCCAAGTGTAGCTTAATTAGCGGTTAAACGCATAGTATGCGCATTGAGCGCAAGAATCCGTGAATTCATTAATTCTAGACCATTCCTCATATTGCTTGTCTCCTTTCTGATAGACCTTGGATTGAGCTCAATAAACTTCGGGGTGCCACTCTACGCATACAAACTCGGCGCCCCACAGTATCTTATAGGATTAATGGCATCAGCGTTTGGTCTAAGCTATATTCTTTCAGCTACCTATTCAGTCAAGATCGTATTCGGCAGAAACCTAGCCAAAACCATAACAATATTACTCATGGGTTACGCAGTCATAGCAGCCATCTACCTGTTGGTGAGAAACCCCCTGCTCTTCGTGGTGATAAGGTGTTTCGAGGGATTCACTCTTGGTAACCTCTACCCACTCACCGACACACTTCCAGCCCCAGAGGGAGGAGGGGAAAACCTTGTCCCATGGTACAATGCGGGGTGGGCTCTTTCATATATCGTTGCGCCTCTAGCCTTAGGCTACCTAATAATAGCGTTAGGCTTCGACTCCCCATTCATCTTTGCGATGCTCGCCTCGCTGGGCGCACTTGTGGTAATAAGGCTATCCGTAGACACCCTACGCCTCAATACGCTTCAAAACAAACCGAAAGCAGCTTTCAGTTTCCAAAAGAACACATTAGGCGAAATAGCGCTTCCAGCTTTTATAGCTGGCTTTGTGACAGCGGTGTTCTCATCACTCTACCCAGCCTACCTAGCAAGCAGACACTTCGACTATGAGTCCATAGGGTTGATAGTAGGCGTGATGGCGGCATCAAGAACCATAGTACTGGCTACTGCTGGCCGCATTCAATCAGCGCTGGGCTCCACGCGAATAAAACCCTTCGGCTACACACTATCAGCGCTGATAGCAATACCCACAATACTCCATAGTATGCCTGAACAGTTTATCTGTGCAGTGTGCGTCGGCGCAGGGGTTGGACTACTATACCATGCAGGTCTAAGCAGCTCCTTAAGCAAAGAAGGAGAGTTCATGACAAGCACCCTAGAAGCCTCCCTCGGCACGGGCTTCTTCAGCGGTCCATTATTGGGAGCAGCGCTCAGCGACATATCACCGAACTATGTATATGTCGGTGTATCAGTAATACCCGTGGCATCACTTCTGAGAAGCATAAGGAGATCATCTAGCATGGAAGCAAGAGAGATAAACTAAGGATTAATTAGTAAACTTTATCTCAAAAACATATGGATACTGTTTAATGGAGTTTTTGAATGCCTTATTAAAATTCTATACTAAAATTCAATACCAATTCATCGGTTTGACCCCTGATAGCTTCTGTCTAGCTTTATGAGCCACCCTATCCTAACACAGAGGGAAAACTACCAGCCTAAACCACAATCAGGCTAGGCCACCCATTACCACGAGGATTACTGTGACCCCTTCGAGGTGTCCGCGGACTTATAATCCCCACCCAATACACCACGTGCGGTACCGTGAACCCACCCGAAAACCTAGTTAAACTTTTTCGGTTCCTTTCGGATCCACGTCTAAGTGGATTTTGAAAACCCTATTTTTTCTTAGCGCAAGCCGTGAGCCAGTTTAATGGCTTTTCCACGGTTTATAGGTAGTGTCCGGATAGGCGTTTCCACACCTGGAGGCCACGGCGCCCGCCAACCCCTAGTCCGGACGCCATCGGTTTATATGCCGCTTAGCTTTTTAGCCTGGATAAATACGCTGTCTAACATCTCTGGTTTCAGTAAGCCTGTCTGCGTGTTTCTCCTGCTAGGGTGATAGGATGATATGAGGTAAAGGTCACCATGCCTTAGGATGGCCCCATGACTAAACTTCTCCCCGGCTGGGAAGCCTAATAGATGGACACACGAATCGAAGGCTATACCGCCAAGCGCGACAACGACTCTTAGCTTCTTTAATAACCTGAATTCCCATTTAAGATAGGCAGAGCAGTTTTCAAGCTCTTCTCTGAGGGGGCGATTCGCTGGAGGAGCACACCTCAAAGCAGCAGTGATGTATACGTGCCAAAGCTTTAAACCATCATACCTATCGGTTGAAGTTGGCCTACTTGCCAAACCAACACGGTAAAGTGAGGCCATAAGAGTGTCACCTGAGGAGTCGCCCGTGAACATCCTGCCAGTCCTGTTCCCCCCGTGTGCCGCTGGTGCTAAACCTACGATGAGTATCTCCGCGTTAGTGTCCCCGAAGCCTGGGAGAGGCTTACCCCAGTACTCCCACTGCGAGAATCTCTTCGTCTTAACCTGAGCGACCCGTGTGCGATACTCAACGAGCCGCGGACACTTATCACACGCTATAATATACTGATTGAGCTGTGATAGGCTTTGAAAATTCAACTCCGAATTCAGCTCAATGACATTTGGTTTAGAATAGTGTTTAAACGTTTTGATCTTGGTCTGAACAACTCGGACGGCACATTATAGAACAGATCTTCAAAAGCCTCGCCCCGCTGATGGGTAGGGTTTGCAGCCGGTAGCGCCTGATAAAGTTTTTCTATTATGAAGAAGATCCGCGTTTCCTCTACTTCCTCTGTTGATGAGACCTGTTTGAGGAAGTCGTTTAGGTTGTTGTATTCAACTATAGCGATGAGGTGTGTTTCCCCGGTGACTCTAATAGCTCGTTCGCACGCACTTGGATAAGCAACCACCAAACTTGAATGAACATGCCTGAGGAGTATTTATCCGAAAACTACCTCGTGGCCCGTGGAACTCAGGTTGATACCCAATTCTAGGGCTAGCAGTACCCGGTGTAAGGGGAAGACCTACTCCTCTGGTAGCTGTGCAGGGTCACAGTAATCCACACACGTGGGGGGAGGTGAACTTGGTGGTTGAGATGAGAGGGCTTACTCTCCGAATAAGAGAAGTAGCTCACTCTGAGTATCGATCATAATATCTTTGTTTTAGTTAATCGCCCAAGCTGAGCTTGAACCTCTAGCACGATGGCTTATATCTTAGAGTACCCATGATGTGTTAATGGTTGGGGAGAACCTAGATTACTCGAAAGTGATTGAGTTAGCGCGTCAGCTCAGGGTCGGCGTCACTGAGGAGGAGGCCAAGATTATAGCGAAGGACCTCTCCAAGGTGCTCGAATACGTTAGGAGGCTCGAAGAACTGGATCTAAAAGGCTATGAGCCCACCTATAACGTGACCCCCGCAAAAAGTGTTTTAAGAGATGACATAGCAGAGGAAAATCTTCCCGTGGAGGAGGTGTTAGCGAACGCTGTGGGTGAGAAGGGCTTCATCAAGGCGCCCAAAATCTGAGTGATTAACCGTGGAAGCCATTTTCAAAATGGGGGCGAGCCGTATAGCTTCAGCTGTGAACGCTGGTGAGCTGAGCGCTAAGGAGATTGTGGCCGCATATCTTGAGAGGATCGCAGAACTCAACGGTAAGCTCAACGCATACCTGCACGTTGACTCTACTGGAGCCAAAAAGGCGGCTTCAACCGTTGATGACTCAGTGAGTAGGGGGGAGAAATTGAGGCTTGCTGGTGTACCAGTAGCCGTAAAGGATGTTATATCGGTTAGGGGTCTACCTATAACATGTGGTAGCCGTGTACTCAGGGGGTATGTCGCCCCCTATGATGCGACTGTGGTGGACAGGCTGAAGAGGGCTGGCGCAATAGTGCTTGGGACCACTAATACTGACGAGTTCGCTATGGGTAGTAGTACCGAGAACAGCGCCTACGGTGCGAGCCGTAACCCTTGGGCTGAGGACAGGGTTCCCGGCGGCTCCAGCGGCGGGAGCGCGGTTGCCGTCAGTAGTGGGATGGCCGCAGCCGCCCTTGGTACAGATACCGGTGGCTCGGTCAGGTTGCCCGCGTGTTTCACTGGCGTGTTCGGTTTGAAACCCAGCTACGGAGCGCTTAGTAGGTATGGTTTGGTGTCGTACGCCAACAGTCTAGAGCAGGTTGGTGTGTTCGCTAGAAGCGTGGAAGACCTTGCGCTTGTGTACTCCTCGATGCTTGGTGCAGACCCTAGGGATGGGACCACGACCAACTTTTCTTGGAATATACGTGATGCGGTGACGAAAGGTGTTGAGGGTTTAAGGCTGGGGGTTGTGGTGGGAATATCTGGGGAGGGCATACATGAGGCTGTATCATCGGCTTTATCCACGACGTGTAAAGAGCTTGAGAGAAATGGTGTAAGTGTAGGGGAAGCCAGCATAGAGCATATCGGCTACAGCTTAGAGGCCTACTACCTTATAGCCATGAGTGAGGCTTCAAGTAATCTCGCTAGATTCGACGGCGTCAGGTACGGTGAGCATCCCGCGTTTGAGGGTGACTGGAATGAGGAGTATTCCCGTGTGAGAAGTCTATTCGGCTTGGAGGTAAAGCGGAGAATAATACTTGGCGCCTTCGCGCTCAGCGCTGGCTATCAGGAAATGTATTATGGTAGGGCTTCTAGGTTTAGAACAATGCTTATACACGAGTTTAGAGAGGCGTTCAAGCAGTTCGATGTGCTTCTAGCCCCAACTTCACCCACACCCCCGTTTAGGTTCGGTGAGAAAACCCAGGATCCACTCACCATGTATCTAAGCGATGTTGACACGGTGCCCGTTAACCTAGCAGGGCTTCCAGCTCTCAACGTGCCAGCGGGTACCTTCACCACTAATGGAACAACTCTACCCATAGGCGTGCAGCTCATAGCCCCCTACGGGAGGGATGACCTTCTTTTCAGGGTGGCGTCTCAGCTTGAGAGAAGCGGCGTCAGCTTCGCAAGAGTGGTGGAGCCGTGGGGGAGAATAGTGTGAACGTAATCACATCAAGGGACATGGCGAGGCTTGAGCGCAACTCTACGTGGATGGGCGTCGACAGCTTCCTGCTCATGGAGAATGCTGGAAGAAGGGTTGCCGAAGAAGTTGGTAAGCGTTATTCAGGGCGTATAGCGGTTATAACGGGCTCGGGTGGAAAGGCTGGCGACGGCTATGTGGCGGCAAGACACCTTAGCGCTATGGGATTCAAAGTCGCGGTGCACTACTTGGTCGAGCCAACCCTCAACGAGAATCCAGCAGCACGTTCGCACTGGGAGATAACGCACAGACAAACAACGATAGGTGTTTCCAGATTTCAGGGTGAAGTAAAGGCGGATGTAGTGGTTGACGCACTCCTTGGCACAGGCTTCAAGGGTAGACTCAGGGAACCATATCGGTGGGCGATTCAAGCAATCAACTCATCCAGCGCTAAGAAGGTGTGCATCGACATCCCTAGCGGTCTTGAAGCCGACTCAACCGTTCTTGGTGGGGAGTATGTACAGTGTGACTTGGTTGTAACGATGCACGCACCCAAGCCATGTCTTCAGGCCTTGAAGAAAGTGGACATAGTGGTGGCCAACATAGGCATACCCCCTGAGGCCGCTGTTTTCGCTGGACCGGGGGACATCGAAACGAACTACCCCCGTCGTCAGCCGCTTATGAAGAAGGGTGAGGGAGGAAGAGTTGTGGTGGTAGGGGGGTCGACCAAGTACACCGGCGCCCCAATTCTTACAGCCCTTGGCGCATTTAGAGGCGGCTCAGACCTAGTGCACTTGGCGGCACCGAAGCCAGTCGTTGAGGCTGCGCGGAGCCAGATACCGGAGCTCATATGCCACGAGTATCAAGGCGACTACCTGAATCCTAGCTCACTCGAAGCTGTAAAGGACGTGCTCGCTAAGGCTAAGTGTGTGGCCATCGGTCCAGGCCTCGGCTTCAGTGAAGAAATTGCCGAGGGTGTGCGTATAATAATCGAATCATGTTCAAACCTATCCATCCCCACAGTGGTTGACGCTGACGGGATTAGGTGTGTAGCCCATCTTATGAGCAAGGGATGGATCCCTCCCCGCGGCATCATATTCACACCTCACGCTGGGGAGTTCGAGTATCTAACGGGCTTCAAACCCAGCGTTGATCTAACTAGGAGGGTGAGGGAGACAAGCGAACTAGCGCGTAGATTGGGGTCAACAGTGCTACTCAAAGGTCCCTCTGATGTTGTCGCTTCACCATCAAAAGTGAGGCTCAGCGCGACGGGCACACCCTCAATGGCTGTAGCTGGTACAGGCGATGTGCTCACAGGTTTGACTGCGGCTATACGCGCTAAGGGTGTGGATGACTTTGACGCGGCGCTCACAAGCGTGTGCACCCTAGGTTTGGCTGGGAGCCTAGCGTCGAGCGTGATGGGCGAGCAGCTTATAGCACGAGACATCGTAGAATATTTGCCTAAGGTCTTGATGGACCCACAAACATCGGCTGCCAAGGTGGGTGTGAGAAGACTTCCCGATGAGGTTTTGGGTGATATGGGTTGGCTGGATCTGATCACAGCGTTATGATAGGCCTTGAAGTGCACGTACAACTCAACAGGTTGAAAACCAAGCTCTTCTGTGGGTGTAGGGCGGAGTATCAGGGCTTACCGCCTAACACCAACGTGTGCCCAGTCTGCCTTGGGCTACCAGGCTCTTTGCCAGTGTTGAATAAGTCGGCGGTGAGCCATGCTATCATGGTGGCCAAAGCTCTGAACTGCACCATCTCCAAGAGTTTTAACTTTGTCAGAAAGAACTATTTCTACCCTGATATGACAAAGAATTTCCAGATATCCCAGTACGAGAAGGCTGGTGGCGTACCAGTGGCTCACTCCGGATGGCTTGGCTTCACAAACAACTCTTCAGAGAGGAGGATTCGCATACGTAGGATCCAGATCGAAGAAGACCCAGGCAGACTTGAACACCCAGAGGGTATAGGGAGCTCGAAATATGTTCTGGTGGATTACAACAGGGCTGGTGTAGGCCTGCTTGAAATAGTCACAGAGCCAGATTTGGCTTCACCCGACGAAGCTAGGGTGTTCATACAGAAGCTTAGAAGCGTGCTTGAACACCTAGGGGTGTGTGATACCTCTCGTGAGGGTGCGATCAGAGCTGACGCCAACGTATCTGTAGACGGGGGAAACAGGGTTGAAGTCAAAAACATATCTTCCTATAAAGAGATAGTGAAAGCCATAGAATTCGAGGTGTTGAGGCAAACCAAGATTGTTGAGGCTGGGGGCTCTGTTAGCAGAGAGACAAGGCACTGGGTCGAGGCCAAAGGGATGACGATAAGCTCGAGGCAGAAGGAGGAGGAACAGGATTACAGATACTTCCCCGAGCCAGATATCCCCGTC
>Ga0079046_1000285_pt1 | contig 13101 bp, 12 predicted proteins | sample BED_host_MetaG_FD_76330 | JGI IMG/M metagenome (GOLD analysis project Ga0079046, IMG submission 76330) | Hot spring microbial mat communities from Yellowstone National Park, Wyoming, USA - BED_host_MetaG | ecosystem: Environmental > Aquatic > Thermal springs > Hot (42-90C) > Microbial mats ... | reverse complement strand
CCCGCCCGCACGGAGCGATCGCGAGATGAGCCTTCCTTCCGACCTCGACCTCACCTGGGGCGGGGATCTCGGCCTCACCCCCCAGGGCGACCTCGCCCTCGCCCAAGGCACGCGCCTCTCCACCGAACGGGTGCTGCGCCGGCTCCTCACCAATCCCGGCGATTACATCTGGCAGACGAGCTACGGGGCGGGGCTCGGCCGTTTCGTCGGCGCCCCCGCCGCCCCCGCCCGCATCAGCGCCACCATCCAGAGCGCGCTGCGCGCCGAGGCCTCGGTGGCCCGCACCCCGCCCCCCACCGTGCAGGTGAGCGCGGCCGGGGTGAGCGCCTATGAGGTCGAGATCACCTACACCGCAGCGAGCCCCGCCCCCACCCCGCTCACCCTCTCCTTCACCCTGCCCGCCCTGCCCAGCCCCTCCTCGCCCAGCCCCTCCTCGCCCAGCCCCTCCTCGCTCTGAGCGCCCCATGCCCTCCCTCAACCTGCAAAACTTCGCCACCCTGGTGCAAAGCGGGGCCGCGGCGCTGGAGAGCGCCGCCGGCACCCTCCTCGACCTCTCGGTCGGCTCGGTGCTGCGCGCCCTGCTCGAGGCGGCGGCCTCGGTCGCCCTCTGGCTGCAATGGCTGATCGTCGAGGTGCTCGCCATGACCCGGGCGGCGACCTCGAGCGGGGCCGATCTCGACTCGTGGATGGCCGATTTCGGCTTCACCCGCCTCCCCGCCCAGGCGGCAAGCGGGACGGTGGTCTTCTCCCGCGCCACCCCCACCCAGAGCGCCTTCATCCCCCTCGGCACCGCGGTCAAGACGGCGGATGGCACCGAGACCTTCCTTGTCACCGCCGATCCCACCAACCCCGCCTACAGCGCCGCAGCCGGGGGCTATACGATCGGGGCGGGGGTGGCGAGCCTTGCCGTGCCGGTTACCGCGCAAACCCCCGGGGCGGCCGGCAACGTGCTCGCCAATACCGTCACCCTGCTCGCCTCCGCCCTCCCCGGCATCGACCAGGTGACCAACCCCGCTGCCTTCGCCGGCGGCATGGACGCCGAAAGCGACGCCGCCTTCCGCGCCCGCTTCATCGCCTACATCAACTCGCGCTCGCTGGCCACGCCGCTCGCCGTGGCCGCCGCGGTGGAGGGGCTGCAGCAGGGCCTCTTCTACGCCATCGCGGAAAACCAGGACCCCTCCGGGGCCACCCGCCTCGGCTTCTTCACGGTGACCCTCGATGACGGCTCGGGCAGCCCCCCCGCCTCGCTGCTCCAGGCGGCGGGGACGGCGATCGAACAGGTCCGCCCGATCGGCACCAGCTTCGCCGTGCAGCCCCCGGTGAAGCTGAGCCCGACCATCGCGCTCAGCCTCACCCTCGCCCCCGGCACCTCCCTCGCCCAGGCCCAGAGTGCGGTGAGCGGGGCGATCACCGCCTATGTGGCGGGGCTCGGCATCGGCGCGCCGCTTCCCCTCACCCGCATCGCCCAGCTCGCCTATGACGCGCTGCCCGGCGTGCTCAACGTGAGCGGGGTGACGATCGACGGGCTCGCCGCCGACCTCACCCCCCCCGCCAACGGGGTGATCCGCAGCCCGCTCGTGGTGGTGAGCTGATGGCGACCGGCGACCCCCAGGACATGGCGGCCCGCCTCAAGGCGGTGCTGCCCCCGTGGTTCGGCCCGGCCACCCCGGTGCTCGATGCGGTGCTCACCGGGATGGGGGCGGTGTTCAGCGCGATCTACGCGCTGATCGGCTTCGTCAAGGCCCAGACGCGGATCGCCACCGCCTCGGGCCTCTTCCTCGACCTCGCCGCCGCCGATTTCTTCGGCCCCGCCCTGGCCCGCGCCCCGGGCGAGAGCGATGCGGCCTTCCGCGCCGCGATCGAGGCGAGCCTGCTCGCCCCCAAGGCCACACGGGGGGCGCTCACTGCCGCCCTCACCCGGCTCGGCGCCCCGCCGCCCGCGCTCTTCGAGCCGATGCGCCCGGCCGATACCGGGGCCTACGGCCTCGCCCTCGGCTATGGCGTGGCGGGAGGCTACGGCTCGCTCGCCCTTCCCTATCAGTGCTTCGCCACCCTCACCTTTGCGAGCCACGTCGGGATCGCCGGGGTGGCGGGCTGGGGCGCGGGAGCGGGCTGGGGGACGGGGCCGATCGAATACGTCGATACCGCAACCCTCACCTCCCCCGCCGGCCCCGCCGCGCTCACGGCCGCGATCGCCGGCACCCTACCGCTTTGTGCCACCTGCTGGGTCCGCATCCTCCCTTAAAGCCCCCCTTCTCAATCCGCCTCGCATCCGGAGACGCGCATGGACCGCAACATCGTCTATCCCGGGGCCATCCCCCAGGATACCGACATCCTCAATATCAACCGCAACGTGCTGATCGCGCTCGGCTACCTCGCCCAGGCGACGCTCGGGACGGCGAGCGTGGTGGACGGGCTCGCCATCGGCCCCACCTCGCCCGCCTCGATGAGCCTCGTCATCGGGCCCGGGGTGATCACCGCCTATACGGTGATCGACGCCAACGCCTATGGCTCGCTCCCCGCCGATCCCACCGATCCCCTGCTCAAGATGGGGATCAACACCACCCCGACCACGCTTTCCTTCACCGCCCCCACCACGCCCGGGCAGAGCATCGACTACCTGATCGAGGCGAGCTTCCTCGAGGAGGACACCGACCCCGTCGTCCTCCCCTACTACAACGCGGCCAATCCGGCGGTGCCGTTCAGCGGCCCGGCCAATAACGGGGCGGCCCAGAACACGGTGCGCATCGAACGGGTGGCCCTCACCGCCAAGCCCGGGGTGCCCGCCGCCTCCGGGACCCAGACCCCGCCCCCCGCCGATCCGGGCTGGATCGGGCTCTACGTGGTGAGCATCTCCTACGGGACGACGAGCCTGACTTCCGCCAACGTCACCCCGCTCCCCACCGCCCCCTTCATTCCCTACAAGCTCCCCGCCCTCTCGCCGGGCGTGTCCAACCTGCAGGCCTTTTCGCAGAGCGGCACCTTCGTCGTCCCCGCCGGGGTGACGCGGGTGCGGGTGCGGCTCTGGGGCGGAGGGGGCGGCGGCGGCGCGGGCGGCGGCTCGGCCGGGGCGGGCGGCTCGGGCGGCGGCTATGGCGAGGGGTATTTCCCGGTGAGCCCCGGCCAGAGCATCGCGGTGACGGTGGGCATCGGCGGCGGCTCCGGTGCGGCCGGAGGGACGACCACTTTCGGCACCCTCGCCTCGGCGAGCGGCGGGGCGCCGGGCAGCGCAGGCAGCGCGAGCGCGGTGGGGATCGCCGCCGCCCTCGCCGGCGGGGCCTCCGGCACCGCCCTCGTGATGACCGGCCAGTTCGGCCAGAACGGCCTCTCCTTCCCGGGCGGCGGCCTGGTCGGCGGCATGGGGGGCGGGACCTACGGCACGCCCTCCACCCCCGGGCCCTCGGGGGCGGCCTCGAGCGCGCTCAACGGCACGGCGGGCTTCACCCCGGGCGGGGGCGGATCGGGGGGGGTGGGGAGCGGGACCGGAGGGGCCGGCGGATCCGGCCTCGTCATCGTGGAGTGGTAACCATGAGCCTTCCCGTCACGCACCTCTTCGAGCCGGCGCGCGCCCGGCGCATCGTGCTCGAGCCGCTGCCGCCCACCCCGCCCGGCACCGCGCCGAGCGCCCCTCCCTTCCCCTTCTTCCCGCTCAAGGACCCGGCCGACGTGCTCGACTACGAGGTCGATTTCGGCCCCCTGCTCGCCGGCAACCCAGGGGATGGGATCGGCGCCCTCTCGGTGAGCATCGCCCCCAACAACCCGGGCGATCTCACCCTCAACTCGGCCTCGGCCAACGGCTCGGCCGCCCTCCTCTGGCTCGCCTCCGGCCAGTCGGGGACGCTCTATACCGTAACCCTCACCGTCACCACGCTGGCCGGGCGCACCTTCAGCCGCTCGGTGCTGCTCCCCTGCTACGCCCTCTCGAGCCTCCCCACCCCGCCCAATGCGCTCCTCACCTCGGGCGGGCTCGTGCTCACCGACCAGAACGGCAATCCCATCCTGGTGACCTCCTGACATGAGCGGAACCTCGATCGACGCCCTGCCCCCGGCCATCGCTTCGGCCGACAGCGACGCCCTGCCGGCGAGCCAGAACGGGGTGACGCGCAAGGTCACCCGCGCCCAGCTGCTCGCCGGGACCCAGCCCGCCCTCGTGCTGCCGCCGGGCACGCTCGCCGGCAATCCGGGAAGCTCCGCTGCCGGCCCCGCGCCGGTGGCGATCGGCCCCAATCTCATCCTCAGCGGCGGCACGCTCGATGCGCGCGCCGCCCCTTACGCCGTCCCCGCCCTCCCCGCGGGCCAGCCGCCCGCCCCGGGCGATCTCGTCCCCCTCGGCCAGAACGGGGCCGACGTCGCCGTCCCTTACGCCACCTTCATGGCGGGGCTTGCCGGGCTTCCGCCGCTCGATGCGAGCCGCTTCACCGTCACCCCCGCCGGGGCGCCGCTCGCCCTTCCCCTCTCCTCCCTGCTCGCCGAGGCGGTGGCGGTCGAGAGTTTCGGGGCCAAAGGGGACGGGGTGAGCGACGATACCGCCGCGATCGGGGCGGCGCTCGCGGCAGGCGTGCCGCTCCGCTTCGGCCCCAAGACCTATCTCGTCTCGGGCCCCCTCACCCTCGGCGGCAGCACGCTCGCCCTGATCGGCGTGCCCGGGGCCACCGTGATCCGCCGCAACGGCCAGGCGGGCGGCGGGGCGTGGCTTTCCCTGAGTGCGGCGAGCTGCATCCTCTATGGCCTCCTCTTCGATGCCAACGCGGCGATCACCGCCGACACCTACGCCGTGCTCGTCACCCCCACCTGCACCCGCGCTCTGATCGAGGCCTGCGCCTTCACCGGGGCGGGCGGGCCCACCCTCGGCTCGGGCCTCGTCTTCGCCGCCTCCGACCCCACCCCGGTGCAGTACGAGGTGCGCGCCTCGGAATTCTACGGCAATGCCGGGCACGGCCTCTGGGCGCAGGCGGTGCGGGGGATCGCCATCGAAGGCTGCCGCGCCCACGACAATGGCGGCTATGGGATCACCCTCGATTACGCCGATCCCGCCCTCATCGAGAAGCTCCACCTCAACCGGGTGTGCAACAACCGCGCCTGGAACAACGCGCGCGGCATCTCGGTCGGGAACTACAACGAAACCAACACCACCCCCCCCGTCTGGGGCAATGCCAATCCCGATGCGCTCTCCATCCTCGTCGCCAACAATCTCTGCCACGACAATGCCGCCTACGGCATCGCCGCCGCCGGCTGGTGGCTCGCGCTCTCTGGCAATCTCTGCGTGGACAACGGCATTGCGGGAGGGGCGGGGATCCTCGCCAACGTCGCCTATTCGCACGTCGCGGGCAACACCCTGGTCTGGCAGAACCCAGGCGCTCAGGCGTTCGGCATCGATGCCGGGGGCTCGATCCACACCGAGATCGCGGGCAATTTCATCTCGGGCCCGGCGATCGGCATCAACCCGGGCGGCAGCACCAATGTGCGCGTCTTCGGCAACCGCATCCAGGGGACGAGCGCCTATGCCATCACCGTGAACAACGTCGAGGCCTCGGCGAGCGGCCAGACCTTTGGCATTCCCTGCACCAATCTCGAGATCAGCGGCAACTGGATCGGCTATGCGAACGGGGCGGGTATCGTGCTCCGCGACGGGCCGCAGAACGTGGCGATCCGCCACAACCGCTTCTTCGGCACGGGCAGCGCCGATCTGATGCAGGCCCTTCATGTCGCAACCGATACGGTGATCATCGAGGGCAATTCCTGGAACGATACCACCCTCTACGTGCAAAACCCGGAAGCAACCGGGACGGGACCGCAGACGCTCGTCTTCCCCGATCTCCTCGACCGGCTGATGATCACCACCACCGCCGGGCCGATCGTGAGCATGATCTCGGCCTCGCAGGCGGCGATGGGCTCAGGGATCGGCTTCGTCAAAGTGCTCGCCCCCGGCGCCAATTACACCACCGCGACGGTGAGCATCGGGGGGCCGGGCAGCGGGGCTGCGGCAGAGGCGATCCTCGCCGGGGGCCAGGTGGTGGGGATCCGCCTCACCGCTCCGGGCTCGGGCTATGGGGCGGTGGGGGCGAGCGTGCCCGTCACCATCAGCGGGGACGGCAGCGGGGCGGCGGCGGTGGCCTATGTCGCCGCCCCCGTGCCCAACGACCGCGCCCTCCTCACCCGCTGCAACCTCCCCGTCACCTTCAGCCGGGTGGGATCGAGCCCGTTCCAGGAAAACTGGACCCTGTTCGACCTCACCGTGCCCGCCAACACCGAGGTGCTGTGGCGCGGCACCTGGGGCAGCTGGCGGGCCGGGATCGTGCCATTGGGGGGCTATTTCGCCTTCCCCGGCGACGGCTCGGTCACGCTCGGCAGCCTCAATGGCGGGGATGTGCGCCTGCACCCGAACGGGGCGGGGGTGGTGCGCATCACCTCCGATGCCGCGCCCGAGGGGGTGATCTCGACCATCGGGACGGGAAGCCCGGAAGGGGTGGTGAGCGCGCCGCCGGGCTCGGATTACCGCAACCTCGCGGGCGGAGCGGGCAGCACCTTCTGGGTCAAGCAGAGCGGCACCGGCCCCACCGGCTGGGTCGCCGTCGCCTGATGCGTTTTCCTTTCCTCAACGTCACGAGAGCCCATGCCGACCATCCCTCAGCTTCCCTCGGTCACTTCGGTCAATGCCGATGACGAGCTTCCCATCCAGCAGAACGGCGTGACGAGTTCGGTCACCGTGAGCACGCTGCTCGCCTCCACCCAGCCTGCCCTCCTCACCCCCTCGGGCACGCTGCTCGGCAACACTTCGCTCGGCGCCGCCTCGCCCCAGCCGATCGGGGTGGGAAGCGGTCTGACCCTCAATGACGGCACGCTCGCGGTGAATTTCGGCACCACCGCGGGCACCGCGGCGGCGGGCAACGACCCCCGCCTCACCGGCGCCCTGCAGGCCGCGAACAACCTCTCCGATCTCACCAACGCCGCCGCGGCGCGCACCAATCTCGGGCTCGGCACGATGGCCACGCAGAACGCCGGGGCGGTGGCGATCAGCGGGGGGACGATCGGCGGGACGGACGTCTCGCTCGCCACCGCCGAGGCTCTCGCCACCACCACCGCGCGCAGCCTCGCCGCGCGCTTCGCGGACCGGCTCAACATCGATGATTTCGGGCTCGCCCGCGATGGCAAGACCGATGATTCGGCGAAATTCGCCGCCGCCGTGGCGGCCGCGCAAAGCCAGAACAAGGCGCTCTACATCCCGGCAGGCGGGCCCATCCTGCTCGCCGGGGCGGCCCAGATCACCCTCGACAACGTCGCCCTGATCGGCGATGGCGGGGTGGATTTCGGCTATCCCTACGGCACTCAGGGGAGCCAGATCTGGATCACCGCGACCTCGGCCGCCCCCTTCCTGATCGGGGCGAGCGTGCTGATCGAGGGGCTTTGCTTCTACTGGCCCGAGCAGGTCGACCAGCCCGGCGCGCCGATCGCCTATCCGCCGCTCTTCCTCGGCATGACCGGCATCTCGGCGGTGGCCGACGTCGTCTTCCGCAACAACCAGGTGACCAACGCCTACATCTTCTTCCAGGTGCCGGCGGCGACCACGGTCGGCGACGTGCACTTCCTCGAGAACCGCATCTGCGCCCTCTCGGTCTGTTTCGACATCCCCAACGCCGCCGACATCGTCTTCATCCACGGCAATTTCTTCTCCTGGGGGGTCTTCCAGGGCGAGGTGCTGCACTATGGCGGGGGCCAGGGCGCGGTGCAGAGTGTGGCGCTCACCACGAGCGCGGGTGTGGCGGCAGGGGCCACCCAGATCCCGGTGACGGCGAGCGCGGGCGTGGTGCCCGGCATGCAGGCCACCGGCAATGCGGCGATCCCCCCCGGCACGCTGATCAGCGCGGTCGGCAGCACGAGCGTCACCCTCTCCAACGCGCTCACCGCGCCGCTCGCCCAAGGGGCGGGGTTCTCGGCGGTCAATGCCGATTACTACCTCAAATACGCCGCCACCACCGAGAGCGTGTGGCTGCGCATCACCGGCAACGGCTCGGCCGCCGGGCCCTCCAGCACCACCGATGGCGGGCCGATCGCCTATGGCAATTTCGTCTTCGGCTACCGCACCGGGGTGCTGGTCGACGGCGGCACCCTCTCGGGGAGCTTCATCGGGACCCATTTCGATTCGATCGGCAACGTGCTCCGGGTGATCAATGGCGGCACGGTGGTGACCACACGGTTCTCCGAGTTCTCGGTCTATGGCTATCTCAATCCCGACAGCGCGGTGCCGCTGCCTTTGTTCGAGGTGATCGACCCCGCGCCGATCCCCTATGAGTCGTCCTCGGGGGCGGATTTCATGCTCGCCGTCTCCGGCATGGAGGTGGGCTTCTGCCAGGGGCCGGTGTTCGTGATCAAGGGGGATGACGTCTATGAGATCAAGATTTCGAACTCGAAACTGACCCGTTACAGCCACGGGGCGGTGAACGGGCCCTACCCCGCCCTCCTCATCGACGCCCCGAACGGGCGGCTCACCTTCACCGGCAACGACGTCCTGCCCCAGGACGGCGGGATCGGCCTCGTCCTCACCGCGATCCAGAGCGCGCTGATCGCCTCCAATCATTTCGCTTTCTGTTCGGTGCCGATCGACGTCGAGACCGCCTCCGGCCAGATCGTCTGCGCCGCCAACGCCTCTTACAACACCTGGGGGGCGAGCGCGCTCGCCACCGGGCTCCTTGCCGCAACCTCGCTCACCCTCGGGGGCACGCCGGCGGCAGGCGGCACCCTCACCCTCACCGCCTCGGGCGGCGGGCTCGCAAGCCCCCTCGCGGTGACCTACACGGTGCAGGCGGGCGATACGCCGGCAAGTGTGGCCGCCGGGCTTGCCGCCCTCCTGGCCGGCGAGACGTCCATCGCCCCCGGCGTGCTGAGCGCCCCGGCCGCCGCCGGGGCCACCACCCTCAGCCTCTACGGCACGGCCGGGGTGGCGGCGGGGATGAAGGTCTACGGCCCGAACGTGCCCGCGGGGACGGTGGTGAGCGCGGTGAGCGGCAATACCGTCACCCTCTCGGCGGGGCTTTCCGCCCTCACCCCGGCCAATACCGCGCTCACCTTCGCAGGCCCCCTCGCCGCGCTCGGCGCCTCCTTCCCCGCCATGCCGCGGCTGTGGACGGCGCTCCATCCGTCACAGGGGAGCCTCATCCTCTACAGCCCCGCCGCCGCGCCGCTCGCCTTCACGGTGAACGTCTCGAGCGGGGCGGGCCTCACCGCCACGCTCGGCACCCCCGCGATCCGGGCCGGGGCCAATCTCCTCGATGCGGGCAATGGCTGGGACCGGCCGAACGGCGCCTTCGCCCCCCTGCCCCGGCTCGCCTACAGCTATCAGACCCCGGCCTCGGGGGCGACGGTGGCCTTCCCGCCCGGCGCGGGGCTGCTCGCCATCGGCGGGGGGGGCACGCTCGGCGCGCTCACCATCGATCTGCCCCCGCAGCCCGCGGATGGCGAAGTGGTGCGGATCGCCACCCTTCCTGCCATCTCGAGCCTGAGTGTGGCCACCACCACCGGGGCGGGGGTGCTCGGGGCGCCGGGGAGCCTTGCCGCCGACAGCGCGATCGCCTTCGTCTGGCTCGGTGCCGCCGGTGTGTGGGCGCGCCTCGCATGAGCGCGCTCGAGACGCGGGCCGAGGCGATGGAGGCGGAGGCCGAAGAGCGCGCCCTCTCGCCGCACGCGGTCCGTTTCGATGGCGTGGTGACGGCGGGCAACCTCCTCACCCTGATCGGCATGCTGGGCGGGGTGCTCGCCTCGGTGGCCTATGTCGCGGTGGCGGTGGGCCATGACGAGGAGCGCATCACCGCCGAGACCGCGCTCCGCGAGAAGTCGATCGAGGCGCTGCAGCAGCAGCTGATCACGCTGCGCGCCGAGGAGAGCGAGCGCTTCGTCCTGATCGGCCGGCGCATCGACGAAAGCGTGGAGGCGGAGCGCGCCATCATCGCCCAGATCGACGCCGCCCTCAACCAGATCAACGCCCGCCTCGATGCGGCGATCATGAGCGCGCGGGTGCCCGACCCCTCCCGCCGCTGAGCCTTCGCCAGGCTCTCTCTTCCCCCCCCGACATCCCTTCCATCCCTACGAGGAGGCCCGATGACCGAAGCCCCCCTTGCCGTCCGCCTCAGCCGCTTTCTCCGCCAGCCGACCACGGTGGCGGGGCTCGCCACCCTGCTCGGCACCCTCACCGCGCTCCTTTCCGGGCAGATCCGCCTGGCCCAGGCGATCCCGCTCGCGGTCGGGGCGGTGGTCTCGATCCTGCTGCCCGATGACGGCCCGGCCCGCCGCGATGCGGAGGAGGCGGCGCGCGCCCTGCTCGCCCTCGCCCGCGACCTCGCCCAGGACGGGGCGGGAGCGCCCTCCTCCGCGCCCTCCACGCCCTCTGCGCCGTCCACGCCATCCGCGCCACCGGCGCCGGCTGCGCCCCAGGCGCCGGCTGCGCCACAGCCGCAGGCTGCGCCCCAGCCTGAGGCTGCGCCGTCCACGCCCTCCCTTCCCCCTGCCCAGGAGACCAAGTGATGATCCGCCCCCTCCCCTCTCTCGCCTCTCTCACCGCCCTCCTCCTCGCCGCCTGCCAGGGCACGCCCACCCCCGCCCAGGTCGCCGCCGACGCCGCCGCCCTGGCCCACGGGGTGGGAGAGATCGCCCAGAACCTCGCCTCCCTCCACGACCTCTCCCCCGCCCTCGCCGCCACCATCGAGACGGCGAGCGGGGATGCCGCCGCCGCCGCCCAGGCGCTCGCCACCGCCGAGACGGCGAATGCGACGAAGACGCTCGCCCTCCGCCTCACCGGCGACGTGAGCGCGGTGGTCTCGGCACTCGCCGCGCTCCCCGACCTGCCCAAGCCGGTCTCGGAAGTGCTCATGGCGGCCGAAGTGCTGCTCCCGGTCTTCGAGACGGAAGCCGGCCTCACCCCGCCCGCCGCCGCCGCCCCGGGGGAGATGAGCCCGGAGGCGGCGCGGCGCATCCTCGAGGGCGGGCATGGCTGAGGGAGGAGACGAGCCCTTCGCCCGCGCGCTCGCCTTCGTGCTCGCCGAAGAGGGCGGGTTTCAGGCCGATCCCGCCGATCCCGGCAACTGGACGGGAGGCGCGGTGGGGGCGGGCGAGCTGCGCGGGACGAAATGGGGGATCTCGGCCGCGGCCTTCCCCAAGCTCGACATCGCCGCCCTCACCGAGGCGGAGGCGGCCGCCATCTACCGCACCCATTACTGGCGCCCGCTCGGCGCCGACGCTCTCCCCGCCCCGCTCGCCTTTCTCCTCTTCGATGCGGCGGTGATGGGAGGGCCGGTGGAGGCGGTGCGGCTCCTCCAGCGCGCCCTCGGGGTGGCGGCCGATGGCATCCTCGGCCCGCTCACCCGGGCGGCGGCGAAGGAGGCGCCGCTCGCTTCGCTCACCGCCCGCTTCCAGGCCGAACGGCTGGCCGCGCTCAGTGCCCTCCCCGGCTTCGCCCGCTTCGGCGAAGGGTGGACGCTTCGCCTGTTCCGTGGCAGTTTCATTGCAGGATCGATCCAATGACCGGACCCTTCCCCTTCAAGCTCGGCCGGCGCCGCCGCCCGGCGAGCGATCCCCGCCTGCCCCCCCTCGCCCCGCTCACTGCCGCCGCCCCGCTCCCGCCGGAGCGGGTGCTGTGGGGGGAACGGTGCGGAGAGGACTGGGGGATGATGGGCAATGACCGGGTGGGCGACTGCACCGTGGCCGCCGCCGGGCACGCCATCCTCGCCTGGACCGCCGAGACCGACCGCACCCCGGTGCGGATGACCGCGGACGAGGCGCTCGCCGCCTATGGCGCGATCACCGGCTACCGGCCGGGCGATCCCGCCTCCGACCGCGGCGCCTATTGCAGCGAGGTGCTCGGCTTCTGGGCGGTGAGCGGGCTTGCCGTGCCGGGCGGGGGGCCGGACGTGCTGAGCGGGGCGGCCGCCTTCGCCCCCGCCGATCTCGCCCTCCTCCGCCAGGCGGTGGCCAGTTTCGGCGTGGTCTATGCCGGGCTCGCCCTTCCCCTTTCGGCAGCGGGCGAGACGGTGTGGCAGAGCACGGCGGAGCCGCCGGGGAGCTGGGGCGGGCATTGCGTGGCGGTGGTGGGCTATGACGCCGAGGGACCCATCGCGGTGAGCTGGGGGGCGCTCAAGCGGATGAGCTGGGCGTTCTGGCAGCGCTATGCCGAGGAGGCCTACGCCCTCCTCTCGCGCGACTGGATCGGGGCGCAGGGCCGCGATCCGGCGGGCTTCGACTGGCCCGCCCTCGCCTCCGCCCTCGCCCGGCTCGCCGAAGCCCCCTGAGCGGAAGAAGGCCGCGCCCCCCTGCCCCCCGCTTCACGGGCGGGGGGCAGCGTCTGCGCCCGCTCCGGTGAAGGCCTCGAGGAAACGGGTGGCGAGCGCCCGGTAGAGGGGAGAGGGGTTGAGCAGCCGGGCCACGGCGAAGCCGAGAAAGGCCGCAGCGAGCAGGGGAAGCCGCATCCCCGGATTGGCCGTCATCTCCATCACGATCACCGCCGCGGTGAGCGGGGCCTGCACCACCCCGGCGAAATAGGCGGCCATGCCGAGCAGGATCACCGGCCCGGGCGGGATCCCGGGGAAGAGAGAGGCGATCCAGCGCCCCACCCCCGCCCCCACCGCGAGCGAGGGGGCAAAGATGCCGCCCGGAATGCCGCTCCAGTAAGAGAGGGCGGTGGCGAGGAGCTTGAGCGGGGCGAAGCTCCACGGGAGATCGGCCCGCCCCTCGATCAGGCGGCGCGCCTGCTCGTAGCCGGTGCCGAAGGTCGCCCCCCCGGAGAGCGCGCCGAGCAGGGCGAGCAGGAGCCCGATGAGGGCGGCGAACAGCACCGGATGGCGCACCGGCAGGGCGCCGAGGGGGCGGAAGAGGCGGGCGCTCTCGGTGAGCAGGCGGGCGAACAGCGCCCCGAGCAGGCCGCCGGCGAGCCCGCACAGCGCCACCGCGAGCCAGCCCCGCCCCCAGGGCAGGGCGGCCTGCGAGACCCCGAAATAGGTGTAGTTCCCGGCGAGGGCGAGGGTGACCATGCCGCCCAGCACCACCGCGATCACGCTCGCCCCGGTGGTGCGCTCGGCGAAGGCGTGGGCGAGCTCCTCGATGGCGAAAAGGATCCCG
>Ga0079046_1000267_pt1 | contig 13653 bp, 14 predicted proteins | sample BED_host_MetaG_FD_76330 | JGI IMG/M metagenome (GOLD analysis project Ga0079046, IMG submission 76330) | Hot spring microbial mat communities from Yellowstone National Park, Wyoming, USA - BED_host_MetaG | ecosystem: Environmental > Aquatic > Thermal springs > Hot (42-90C) > Microbial mats ... | reverse complement strand
AAGGATACAAGACCACCCTCTGTTACCTACAGAATAAGTAATAAAGGTAGGATGTTGGCTGAATGGAGCAATCTTTACATCAACCAGTAAATAAATATATCAAGCCTGAGAAAGATTCATCCTTCCCGCAGAAGAGAATTAGGCTCTATCGCTCTTCTTGTCTCCTACTCTCATAAGATGTATCATTGAAGGAAAATAGAAAGTCCTAATAATGAATGTGTCAAGAAGAAGGGATATTACAAAGGCAAGCCCCAGCTGCCTCAGAAAGGATATAGGTGCTAATCCCAGGGAGCCAAGAGATACAGCCAATATAATTCCCAAAGAAGTTACCACCCCTGCCGAACCAGACATCCCCCTAAGTATACCCTCCTTGAACCCATTCATCTTCTGATATTCTCTAACTCTGCTGATTATGAATACTGTGTAGTCGTTGCCGAGAGACATCAGGATCACGAATAGTATTAAAGGAATCAGGTAGAGAAGTTCCTCGTTCAACAAGAATTTGGTCACCAGGTAAAGGAGGCTAGTTGTCCAGCTTATGCTTATGAAGACACCGCTTAAAGCTATAAACGGATACTTTAACGATTTGAACGATATGCCTATGATTAATGCAATTGCTATAACTATAAGTATTTCAAGCTGAGTGTACACCATGGAAGAATAGGTTTGCTGGTCTATTATGGATGATGTCAATCCTCCAACCAGAAATGAGCTGTTCGAACGTAACTGCTTTACCAGCTCTATCGCCTGAGCACTGTAAGGCGAGTAGTTGTCATATACCATAAAGTAGGCATGGGAACCGAAGATAAAGCTACTTGCCAGAGCGTATTGATTCGAGCCATTTTCAGACGAGACTGGACCTATTACCTTTGTGACTCCGGGATAAGAGATTAGCCTGTCGTAATATGAAACAAGCTGATTTATTGCATTTTCAGTCAAGCTGCCATTCCCTGAAAATATCTGGCCTGTAAGGTTAACTATAACATAATTCGGATAGATCAGGTTGGCACCGAAAGAGTTTTCAACTGTGTTTAGTGCTCTAACACTCTGTAGATTCTGAGGAAGACCCTCGTTGAAATTGTAACTGGTAGGCACAGTAAACCATAGGTATATGGCAGGTAATGCGAGAATAACTATCACAAAGATAACAGACTTCTTTCTTGTAATGCTGAAGTTTGCGGCCCTGTAGAAGAAGGACCTGTCGAAATTTTGCAGTTTGTTAAGAGACCTTTTCAGAAAGAGCCTTGGACCTATCACTGCGGCAACAGCAGGGAGTAAGGTAAGTTCCAGAGCAACGGTAAATATAACACCCATAAAGAGCACAGGTCCCCAGCTCTGCAGACCTGATATGAAAGAAAAGGTCCCTAGGCTTGCTGCAACTGTCAAGCCACTGACAAGTATGGCTGTGCCGGCATTTTTGCTGGCAAGACGGATTGCTTCGTCCCTTTCAATTCCGTTTCTGAGCTCCTCCCGATATCTGTGTAGAAGGAAGACAAGGTAATCTGTTGCTACTCCTAGCAGAACTGCTGTCAAGGTGTATGTTACAATGAAATTTACCCTGAAGAGAAAGGCCCCGGTCAGAAATATGCTTACGTAGCCAAGGAGGGTGGATATCGACACGAAGACGAAAGTCAGCAGAGGAGCAAGGTAAGACCTGAGAGTTATAGCCACAGATATGGCAAGAAATATGAAGGTGAAGGCGAAGATTATGCCTGAGCTGGAAGTTAAACTTTGAGTGTCATATGCAATCGCGCCATCCCCTGTCAGTTCAGCGTTAGACCCAAAATATTTGATTGCCTCAGACCTGATTGTTGGAGTTGCAATTTGTGCAGGCGTGCTGCCTCCCCTGCCAATGTATCCGGATGGAACGTCAAAGATTATTCTCACCAGGTATGTGCTGGAATCGGGAGATACAAACTGCTCTTTTATGAACGATGGAACTCCCTTCAGCCCATAACTCTCCACATAATTCGTCCCGGGGTCGCCTGACCGCAGCATAGATTGAAGTAAGTCAATTGCCAAGGGATGGCCTGTACTGTTGATTAGGAGCGAGAAACCTCTCAATTCTGACGTTTCGTAATTTGTTACATTCAGGTATTTCAAAACTGATAAAGTGTAGGGGTCGAGATTTCCAGTTGCCAGGACTGCTGCAGCAGTGGCATTCTGGACAAGCATGGCCTTGTCTGAGTTGGGAGAATATGTTAAGTTTAGTATAGCTACAAAGTTCTTCTCAAATGGCGTAGCAGCGTAATTAGACATCTGTATTGCTTCTGATATAGATGAATAATTTATGCTCCTCCAGTTCATTAGAAAAGAGTGGGGAAAGGAATACACATTTTCGGCAGCTAGGGTAAAATTGGCATAGGCGCTTCTTACTATAGGCGTTGAATTCTTCAATATATTGTTAAGGAAAGAAGCATAAGCTGAAAAGCCGCTCTCGCTCTTGCTGAAATTTGCTATCTTTGCATTTGCCAGTTCGGTTTGGAATTCAAGCGTTATGTTGGCAAATCTGGCCTGGCTCATATTCTGCGGCTGGAATGTAACAAGTATCAAAGATTCGTTTTGAGGATATGCAGAAGAAAGGAGCTCCTGTGCCTTTGTCGATTCATAATTTGAAACGCCTGAAGATGAAGTGGAATAACTTATGTAAGAAGAATAGTTCATTAACGCAGGCACAGAAGCTAAAGCTATTATAATCCAAATTCCAATAACTAGCCACTTATGTTTAATAAAATCCATGGGTTATTGCACTGTGAGTAAAGTTCAAAGGTTGGGAGGGAGTAAAACTGCATCTATTACATGAATTATTCCGTTTGACGCTTCAATATCAGCCTTGGTAACTTTTGCATCATTGACGTAGAGACTCTTGTTTAGGAAACCCACAACCTTAAGCGTCACCTGCGATCCTTGCAATGTAGAAACCTTTGCTGGTTTTTGCTCCTCAGCCAGCTTCATCGCCTGGTCAGACTTCACCTTCCCGTTTATTACATGATAAGTCAGTACTGACTTCAGCTTTGCTGTATCATTGAGAAGTCCCTCTATAGTTTCCTTGGGAAGCTTCGAGAATGCATTGTCGTCAGGAGCGAATACTGTAAAAGGACCTGCAGATTGCAGAGCTGAGACGAGGCCCGCAGCCTGAACGGCTGTAACCAGAGTTTTGAAGGTTCCAGCCTCAATTGCTATTTCAACTATATTCTTCATGGTAGTCAATAGGCTATATATATGTATATATAAGTATATTGCAACCAGTATATTTCGATATGTGCGGATATATAGATGAATATACGAGGTATCCGTTTATATACAGGACAAATGCAAAGCTAGCGATTTAAGTGAGTGAAAGCTTTAACCAGTTGAGATTCAGCGGAAGAATCGGCATTTTGCCTTTGTATGTACTTAATTCGCTCAAGAACAAGCAGATGTCAGGCTATGAAATAATGAAGGAGATAAATTCAATTACGGAAGGGGCCTGGAGGCCTGGTGCAGGGTCCATATATCCTGTTTTGAAGAGCCTCTCAAAAAAGGGGTTTATCAAAGTTGCAGAGAAGGGCCTCAGAGAAAAGAGAATGTATGCTATAACTCAGACTGGCCTGAAGGCACTAGAGCAGGCAAAAAGGGAGTATAATGAATTTTCAGTTCAAAGGTGGCATATGATAAGGGGTATAATGATGACTCTGGTAGATGCGTCATCGCTAGCAAAAATGCTGAACGAAGCAATAGAGATGCAGCCTAAAGCTTGGGAGCGTGTATTATACTCTAAGGAAATATCGAAAGAGGATAAATTATTTCTGCTCCGGCAGCATCTGCTCATGCTAGATAGACATTATGAGTGGGTGAAACAGAAGATAGAGATGCTTGAAAGAAAGGGATAATCTTTTGAGGCTCAAATGAGTTTTGTGGTTAAAGCCTTTTCAGGTATCATGCATACTGGTTAGCTCTTTGAGCTTGACTTTGGGAATCTTCAATTTGAATATTCCATTAATCATCTTTTTAATTAGTTTGATTGCTAGAATCAGACCGGATTCTTTTCATGCGTATGATGGTCAGCACAGGTCTTGCAACAGAAAAGCATGATTTCATCGTTTATCCTTTTTCTGTAAATGCGTCCAGTCAATAATATACCGCAATGTTGGCACCTCAGCCTCCTAGCTGTTGACTCTCTAATTCCTTCAGCATCATCCTTCCGAAGTTTAATCTGCGAGTACAGCTCCCTTACTCTGTCAGCAACAGGTCCCTCTCCCATCACTCTAACCAACGGAACGACGGTTCAATTGAGCAAATTCTACGGTCATGCAGTACTTCTCTGGTTTGTGACAACATGGTGCTCAGGCTGTGAGGAGAGTGCTCAGATATTATCAACCCAATATTATTCTCAGCTGACGAGAAGCGGTGTGATAATACTGACTGTTGAATCTTATAATAACCTTGGCTACCCTGGTCCGTCAATCTCTCAGTTCGCACAATATTATGCCGGAGGAGTCAGGCCAAACTGGCTATTCGGTACAACAACTCAGCAGGCTACATACATCTACAATCCTCAGGCTGACCTGGATATATTTTATGTCATAAATTCCGCAGGGCAGATAGTGTACAGAGGTACAGGTCTCGGGGCAGAGGTTCAGCAGGTATTTTCATACGTAAGCTGATGTGGATAAGGTATGGCTTCAAACGGCATGTCATCTCTTACTTCAACCTTCATCTATGCACTGCATAGGTCAAAACCGATTGCTCTGGCCAGCTGGGTCGGTTATTGGCTTCTTTACGCTTATTCGAACGGTATGGTAACTTACTATCGTTTTGATGTTACACAGTTCTTAAGAGAATACAATCTAACCAATCTCATCTATGTTCATGACTACAGAAACTTCATCGATGCATACTATTCAGGTATTATCTGGTATGTTACTCCACACCTAGAGCTTACACTCTTATATGGTCCCGTAATCTTCTCAGTAATCCTTTCAACGCTCTTCAGCCTAAATATGGCTATGCTTCGAATTTCTTTGGGGAGAGCGTTAAGGACAAATGTTCTGACAGGAGGGCTGGGCATTATACCTATTTTATTTGGCGGCGGATGCTGCTCTGTTCCTATAGGCACAACTTTATTGGGCTCATTGATGCCATTGAGCATATCTATCTTTCTTGCAGATTTTCCATACCTGACGAACCTTTTCATGTCTGCGATAATGCTTACCTCTCTATTATTTTTATGGTAGAGAATCAAGAGTTTGATGCCTGAAGAAGATGGAAAATTTGCCTGATAGCTCGGAAAAACTAGTTGAGAAATTAACTTTTAGGGTTATAATTGAATCATCAATCTCTTTATCAGTCTGTAAAAAAGGTACAGGTATAATGCAGAAGGTATCCAAAGGTAAATTGCCTGCTCAGGATACTGCAGCTCCGTGGCTTCTACTGTAGCAGCCACAAAAAGCTGAACAGCTATTAGTATCGCAACAATAATTGCTCTATGATACTCTTCTCTCAACCTCCTTCTAAAGATTGCTTCTATTATGTAAAGATTTTCGGTAAGGGCAAGGGCATAGGCTGGCAGCTCAAGCCATGAATGAGGAAAGAGCAACAATGCAGTTACAATCAGCTGGGGTGAAAGATTATTTACCAGAGCAGGTTGAACAACTGATAAGGCTTCAAGAGTTCTTGATGTGACATATGTCGAATAACCAAAAAATATAACGCCGAAGAATGGCAGAATCTCTCCAAACGCAACAAAAAGATTATGTGTGTAGATGTACATAGCCTTCGAGAATAAAGAGGTTTGTGTTTGAATCGTCTCGTTCAACGAAGAATATGAAGATGCTAAGGAGCTGGCTTCATCGTTTGACATGGGTAATGAAACAAATATATAAAAAAGAGCAAGCTGCAAAATAAACAATATCACGAATACCTCAATCCATCTTGAATCTATGCTTTTATGCGGAAGAGTCAAATCTCATTTTCTATGCCCTATTACGGGGGTTTAAACATCTTTCGTATTTTGGTCAAAAAGAAAGGAATGATTACACGTGTTCCTTGTCTTCTAACCTCCAGGTATATGCAGCAATCAAAGGCGAAGTGTTATTTTGTCTTCTCTGACCTTGAAGACATAATCATATACTCATGTAAATGCTGCTTATCAGTTTTGACAAAAGAGTGGTTTGGGCTTCAAGGTATTTATACTATCCACTTTACAGACAGTAATAATTTTATCACTGTACCCTATTTTACATCAAAAATATCCATATAGCAATATAAACAGCGCTTTAGAAGGTTGCTAAGATGTTTCAGAGGATTCGTAGTGCAGAATCAGAGTACGTCATGAACGAAATATTGACCCGTCTTTCGAGCGGGAATTCTCAAAAGGTTGTCTTAACAAGGGAGAAATTTTCAGGCCATATATTTGTCGAGCCGAATCTAGCTCTGGGAGACAAGATTCTGGTTGAAGAAGTCATCAATGTGTTAGAAGACCTCTCGTTATCAGGATATCTTTCAAAGAATGAGTCCTTCTCTACCTATTGTGTTAAGTGTTTCAATACTTCACTCATGTTTGTTGGAAGATGCCCCAATTGCGGTTCTACTCAGTTGAGAGCTGGCAGGGAGCTTGTCCATATATGTGGTTACACTGGCTTTGAGAACATGTTTAACCAAAATGGAAGATTGGTCTGTCCTGCATGCAATAGAGAACTTCGAAAAGAGGGTTCAGACTACAGGTCCAACGGTTCAATATTTAGGTGCGTATCTTGCTCTAGGCTGTTTTCAAGCTACAAGGCAAGCTATGAATGCGCAAGTTGCGGTGCAAGCTATGAAAAGGGGAGCGAGCCCTCGCTCGAAGTTATAAGTTACGAATTGACTGAAAAGTATTGGGCTGGTTCCTTGGGCCTTTTATCTGCATATAGGCTCAGGGATAAAATAGCATTGAACCTTGGTGAAGCTGGTTACAGGATAACTGCTCCCTTCTATCATGAAACAAAATTAGGTAATGTATTTCTTGATTTGATGGCAGAGGGGAAAGAAGGAAGAATAGGCGTGAAACTTTATCCCCTTTCATTGCCAGAAGAATCGATATTGGTTGATAACCTGCTTTCGGCAAGGAGTATTGCCAGGCTGTCTAAATTGGTGGTAGTTGTGAATAATAATATATCCACTTCAGCAACTTCAAAACTTGCAAAATCGGGCATAATACTTGTGAAACCAGACTTGAGAAGTGCAGAGTTAGCGGTAGAATTCATTAGATTGAACAAGAAACCTCAATCTAAATGATTCGCATTTACCTTATCTGTCGAAAGAAATTCCAATAAACCTAAAAGGCTTTATCAATTCTGTAGCCTTCTGCTAAAACTCTTGTGCCTCTGGCTTGTTATATTTTGATTGGAGGCTGAAAGTGTGCACTTTTCCTCAGAATTCTGTTGTACTATTTCATTGGCTAGCTATAATCGTACAGCGTGAGTTTTCCTGCAAAGGAAGCTTGAGCTAGACCCTTTGTCTCACGAGTCAGGGGCAAAATTGAAAAACGTGTTTGCTATTGCAATCAACGGTGCCAAGATGCTGTGAAAATAGAGGAGAGTGTTGAGATCAGGGCTGAAAGAGACAAAGTCTGGGAAGTGATATCTGACCTTTCAAAGGAGAAGGAATACTGGCACAGCATCAAAGACGTTAAGGTGATTTCACAAAACAAAAAAGTAATCGAGAGAGAAGTACTTCAGAATTTCATCGGTGGAAGGGTTTTGCAGAAAGTAGTTTTTCATCCTAAAAATTCTATCGAATTCTTTAACATAAAGGGCTCAATGAAAGGAAGCAAAGTACTTTTTATCGAGCCTGTCAAGGAAGGGATTACAAAACTCACCGCTGCATGGAATATAAAGCTAGGATTGACATTTCTCCTGTTCAGCCCTATGGTGAAGAAGCATATCAAAGAAGGAACTGTAAATGCCCTCAGGAGAATCAAGGCTGTTTGTGAAGGGACGGAAGAGAAGCTATCTGAAGTTGAGTGACCTGTTTATTAGCTAGCAGAATGGTTAAAAAGGGATATGTGTTCGACTTTGGCAAAGACGAAAGCATATTAACATCGCAATGCACTGCATAAAACATCGATGCCAGCTAGCTCTCCTCTGCTGAGACTGGAATCTGTGCATAAGACAAGAAATGGCAAGAAATTGCTTGAAGGAGTCAACCTTGAAATTAGAAGGGGAGAAGTGGCTATGGTTGTGGGGAAATCGGGTTCTGGCAAGACAACTCTTCTCAGGATATGCGCTCTTGTCGACAGTGAGTTTTCTGGAAGGATAATGGTTGATGGGGAGGAGCCGTACCTTTCAAAAAAAGATTCCTACCTTAGACTTTTCAAGATAGGCTACGTACCTCAATTTCACGACCTTATTGAGCAGCTGACTGTATTAGAAAACGTCGAATTACCTCTTATCCTGCAGGGAATAGAGAAAGATAAATGCAGAGAGAAAGCTCTGGAAGTTATAGATAGGTTGGGTATCAAATCCATTTCTGCCAGCTTTCCTTCCGAAATATCAGGAGGCGAGGCACAGAGAGTTGCAGTAGCTAGAGCATTAGTTAAAGAACCTGACATCATGATTGCAGATGAGCCCACATCAAGCGTTGACGATGATTTGGAGCAGATGATAATAAAAGAGCTTGTAAAAATATCTGAAAACGGAGGATGCGTATTTATCTCTTCTACCCACAACAACTCCAGTTACATGAGATATGTAAACTCGTTATACTTTATGCGGGACGGTTTCCTTCAGAAGAAAAGAGAATGAGAGGTTTGAAATCTTCGAAAAAAGCTTTAGCTTCGTTGCAGATTCTTCTAAAAATATTCTTACGGTCAAAGCATTTTGCTTCAGCTCTGCTTGCAATATCCATACTTGCATCAGTGTTCATAACAACTTCATCTATTGGAACACAGGTCAATCAGAGGCTTGAGAATCAGCTTCCTGCAATTCTCGGCACAAAGACGGATGTAAAGATGCTGCATTTCAACCTTTATTCTTCAGACTCGGGATGCATTGCAACTGTAAATTCATCTTCTTTCGCAATGCTGACAAATGCCAAGTCTGCAATTGTAGGAGGGAGGTATAGCGGAGCTAGCAACATGGTTTTAGAAGACCTCCCATCTCTTCTTGATTACTGCATCCTGATTAATGAAAATAACTTCAATCAGTCAGATAGTGTGTACGTTGGAAATGGTTCAATCTCCCTTCAGCCAGGGGATTCTTCAGGCTTTGTAAAAGAGGCAGCAAATTCGCTTTCATCTTTAATAAATTATTTCTGGGAATTTGGCCTATCTTCTGTTATTGCACTCTCAGTTACCGCATGGTCTTTCGCACTCCAAAGAAGCAGGAATGTATTGAGAATCGTCGAAGAGCATGGCCTCGACAGGCAGAAGATGCTGTTCATGCTATTATCAATCATGGTCTTTGCTTCAGTCTTTTCGCTTTCAATAATCTTTTCACTCTTCGTACAGAACATATCTATAGGTATTGTTGATTTTGTTCTTGGCTCTTCTTTTCTGTATTCTGGAGTAGGTTTGACATCTCTATTTGAGGCTTTCATCATGTCGTTAGCTTCGTCATTTGTATTTATTGTTGTTTCTTCGGTCAGGAATCGTAATAAGGGACAAACTTCAAGAAGAAAAGGGCTTCTTTATCTCTTAATTCTAATATTCCTGATAGCGTTTACTTCTTCCCTAACCTTTCTAGCTCTGGTATCCTCAAGCTCAAGCCTTGACTATGTGTCTCTGGATAGGGGAAATGTAATCATCCCCGCAAACACGCAATTCCCTTTGACCTCCTTTTTTGTACTTCCCAAAGCTATGAACTGCAGTAGCTACAGCGCAGAAATAGCCTATCCTGCAGCTATAGATAATTACAGAACAATAGTTAGAGGGCTTGACATAGAAAACTCGTCATATTTCTACAGCTGGCAGTTAGTATCAGGCAACTGGCCCAACAGTATTTATCAGGTGGCTTTAGGAGATGGCATTGCTGCTACGCTGCATGCGCATATAGGAGATAAGGTTAGCATAGTTGATGAATTGACAGGCAATTCTGCAACTTTCATAGTAAGTGGAATCTATAAAGACGGAAAGATGAATAATATAGAAGCGGTTACAGGAATAGATTCTGCCAATGCAATGACCGATTCAGCTAGAGGACAATATTCATACGTAAGAGTAGCAAGAAGCTGCATCAACAGCCTTAATGACTTTAATGAAGCCTCGCCGATAGGTATAAGTCAACTACTATCAAGGATACTTCTTCTTCAACCGCCTCAAACTCAGACCAATCTTTTTTCTCTTTTTTCAGGTCTTCAGCCTCTGGTAAATTCGATGTCTGCACTGGCTTTGGCTATAGTGGCAGGGACTACGGTAAGCATATGGTATGCAAGCGAAGTGTTCATCTCATCATCCGGAATCAGGAGAATAGAAAGAATAAGGTGGGAGCAGGGTGATAGCAAGTTTAGGCTCTATGCTGTTTTCATAGCTGTTCCTGCATTGATTGCATGTCTTTCAATCGCATCAGGAGAAATACTTTCAGCACTGGTTCTAAATACACATATGGTTGGCTCAGTCTTCTATCAACAGCTGATTCAACCAGGTTTAATATATTTCGCAATGTTGTTTTCTACGCTTGAATTATCAGCAGCAATATCCCTGTATAACTCTGTCAGAAGGTTTGAAGAATGAGCAATATAAGGCATCACTATTATTTGATAATGGGTTTTGCCGTGTTCATATTTTTCAGAATACTTCCTGCCTTTCAGGGTTCGCCTGTATTCAGCATAGATGCCTGGCCATTGCTGTCAGACAGCCTAGGTTTGATGCATAATGCTCATGCCTCATTCTTTCCATGTGCGCATCAACCCAGCTGCTACTTTGCTACATGGCCTTCGCTGGAGATTTTAACTGCTCAGCTGGCAGTCATAACCGGTATACCTTTTTTCTACATTGCAACCGCTGTAACTGTTGCATCATCCACCGTTGAATTTCTATCAATACTGCTGGTCTCTTATTATTTTACATCCAGATACTGGCCTGCGGTTATTTTTCTCATAGCCGATGCCCCGGCAAACCTGTTTTATTCCGGTTTCAAGCAGGAAATGTATGCCATGCCTTTGGTTGTATTATCGGCAGCATTTGTCATAAAGAGGATGCAGACTATGAACTTTAAAGAAGCAGGTTTGCTTGTGATATTATCTTTAGGCGTAATCTTTGGACATCATTACTCCACATATGTATTGATGGGAGCGATGGCAGGAACAGGCTTTTACATGCTTCTGAGGCCTCATTTAGCAGTGGGGAAGGGGTTCTTTATTACATTATTTGCACTACTTACTTTGATAACAACATATTATATCTCTCAATTCAATTATATTGCAGCAGTGAGCGGTTACAGCATCAGCTTTTTTGCTACTCTCTTCTCATACGATGTTGTTCTAGCCCTTCTAGCATTAAAAGTTTTGAATAGCAGAAAGAGGGCTGTAGGTTTCCCCTGGTCAGTTTCGTTGAGTGCAGTTGCAGCAATCCTGCTTATACCTTTGCTTTCGAAGTTCCTTTACGTACCTTTTGAAACTTCTTTGGCTGCAGAGCTACTGTTTCTCCTTCCCATTTTACCAGCTATCTCTTTAGGAATATCAGCACTATCTGCTAAAGACAGAGATAGGGCTTCTTTTATAGTATTCTGGCTAATACCTGCTATAGCTTTGGCAATATTTGCAGTGTTTGATGGGGACCCTGTTCTGGCGTACAGAGGATATGTTGCTGCAACACTGCCTTCATCTTTACTCTTTTCCATTGCTACTGCATGGTTGATTAACTCGAGGCAGAGCACAAGCAGAATTAAGTCGTTTGTACTCATTCTGCTGGTAACAGTGGCATTAACCTCAGGCATATATGCTGATGTTCAGCCAATTTATACATCCAGAGATGTCATAAACGGTTCAACCTGGTTTTATCCCTTGGCTCATATTGAGGAGGTTAATGATGCATTCATTATATTACCGGCAAACGCTAGTCTATACACGGACCTGCCAACACTTTCATATTTATATATGATAGAACATAGGACAGTTCAACCAGCTGTTCCACAGCAATTTGTAAGTGAAGAAAAAAATGGGGTCTTGCTTTTACAGACCTCCGATTCTAGTGAATTCTACTTTACAGGTAGCTATGCATCAGTCAGAGTTAACCTCACCGTTCTGACTAATAGCAACATAGTATTTCGAGGAGATGTCTACAGAGTATATATGTAATTTTTTTTATGCATTTCATTACTTATTTTTATGATTATCTTGGAATGGTTTCATGCTCAGGCAAGCAAAGTATATTTTAAAATTCTTGCAATGAAATTGGATGCCTTTCAAGAAGCTGGATTACCAGAACAGAGCTCTCTTTCTGCTTCTCTCCCAGTAATACTGGTATAATTCTGAACACCACTGTATGAATTGAACATCGGTTCCTGCAAAACCGGTTCTGAAATCAACCTTACCTGAAAGGTCGGGAAGACAAAAGCCGGCTGCCTGCTCGTTTATCAACATAGCAATATGGACATCATTAAACGTTCCTATTTCGGCCATGCTACCGAGTTTCTCCTTTATAATAGAAAGCTCGCTTTTATCTATCAGATTTGTTGTTATCAATCTGACTGGTATTACCTTTGTAAGAGCACTCTTTGCGATACTCTCTCCTGTCACTATGGGTTGATCTGACATCAGCCACAGAAATTCACTTGCCTGAACCATCGCATTCTCAATGTACCTTAAAACCATGCTTATACTATCAACGAATATCCTTTCAGAAAGCTAGCCTATTCTATCTACAAAAGATGACAGGAGATAAGATAATTCATGCGTGAGAAATGTATCCTTATGGCGTGCAATAAATTCAATTGCTCTCGTACACCGCATTACAAGGCGACCGAAAAGCGTTATCTCATAGTAGCCCATCTGTCCTTTTTCAATCAGCCCTTGAACATGAAATCTCTGGAGGTGCCTTGAGCACTCCTGATTTGTAGCACCAATCAGCCTTGAACATTGAGTTAATCTTTTCCTTCCCTTGCTGATTTCTTCAAGTATCTTCAGCCTGTCCTGATTTGAAACGGCAAACAGAACTTCTTCAATAGACTGTTCAATATCGTTATTCTGGATAAGTATGTCACTTATCTGTTCAGTGTTATGGTAAGAGCCATTCAACACCAAACCACTTTATAAAATCGTTTCATTTTCCGTACTTAAAGATATTCTCTTTGAGAATCTAAGATGCTGTGCTGTGATTTCAACACGTTAAAACGGTAGCATGAGTGAATCCAATTAGTGATTTTTTACTACTTTCGTTTACCAGCCTTTATCTATTTTATATTGCAGCATCCTCCTATGGTAAAAAAAATACGGAAGGATAAGACAGGAAATTGTTTTCCCGTAAGCGATGTTTTTTCCGGAAATAATTTCACATCTATTCCTCACTCCATATCAATGAAGGGTCCATAAGCATCTCTCTTCTTGGCATCTTATCATAATATGCCCTTATAGGTGTTCTTAGCTCAATTGCTCCATGGGGCCTTATGCAATTGTACCATTGCATGAATTCATCTATAGAGGAAAAGTATCTTATCTTACTTTCAAATATATCAAAAAATTTCTCTATCTTACCATTCG
>Ga0079046_1000262_pt1 | contig 13784 bp, 11 predicted proteins | sample BED_host_MetaG_FD_76330 | JGI IMG/M metagenome (GOLD analysis project Ga0079046, IMG submission 76330) | Hot spring microbial mat communities from Yellowstone National Park, Wyoming, USA - BED_host_MetaG | ecosystem: Environmental > Aquatic > Thermal springs > Hot (42-90C) > Microbial mats ... | reverse complement strand
CCCCCTCCGAACGCTCCCCCCTCGCCACGCTCGCCACCCTGCTCTCCTGGCTGTGGCCGCGCGGCAACCGGGCGCTGCAGCTCCGCCTCGCCGGCGCCGTTGCCGCCCTCTTCGCCGCGAAACTCGCCACCCTCGCCGTCCCCTGGTTCTACGCGCGGCTGATCGACGGGCTTGGCGCCAAATGGGGCGCCCTCCCCGTCCTTCCCTGGGCCCTGCTTGCCGGCTACGGGATCGCCCGGCTCGGCAGCAGCGCCTTCGCCGAACTCCGCGATGCGCTCTTCGCCGCCGTCCAGCAAAGGACGGTCCGCCTGGTGGCCCGCACCACCCTCGCCCATCTCCTCGAGCTCCCGCTCTCCTTCCACCTCGAGCGGCGGACCGGCGCCCTGGCGCGGGCCATCGACCGCGGCATGCGCGGCATCGAGCAGGTGCTGCGCTTTTCGATCTTCAACATCCTGCCCACCCTGCTCGAAGTGGCCCTCGTCATCCTCGTCCTCTGGCGCTTCTTCGACTGGCGCTTCGCCGCGGTGACGGGAGGAGCGGTCGTGCTTTATGCCGCCTTCACCTTCGTCGTCACCAATTCGCGCGTCCGCCTGCGGCGCAAGATGAACGCCACCGACGCCGAAGCCCAGACCCGCGCCCTCGACAGCCTGCTCAATTACGAAACGGTCAAGCATTTCACCAACGAGGCGCACGAGATCGCCCGCTTCGATACGGCGCTCGCCGCCTATGAACGGGCAGCGATCCGCTCGCAGCTCACCCTCAGCCTGCTCAATTTCGGACAGGGCGCGATCATGGCGCTCGGTCTGGTCGGGGTGATGGCGCTCGCCGGCCTCGACGTGCTGGCCGGACGGGCGAGCCTCGGCCGCTTCGTCCTCGTCAACACCTATCTCATCCAGCTCTATCAGCCCCTCAACATGCTGGGTTTCGTCTACCGCGAGGTCAAACAGGGGCTGATCGACATGGAACACCTCTTCCGCCTGCTCGCCGAGCGCCCCCCGGCGACCGCTCTCGTCTCCTCGCCCGCGGCCGAACGCCTGGCTGCGAACCCGGCTCCGGCCGAACTCCGCTTCGAGGACGTCCACTTCGGCTATCAGCCGGAGCGGCCCATTTTGCGCGGGGTGAGCTTCGTCCTTCCCGCTGGGCGCAAGCTCGCCGTGGTCGGTCCGACCGGGGCCGGCAAATCGACCCTGACCCGCCTCGTCCTCCGCTTCTTCGAGCCCTCGGCAGGACGGATCCTGCTCGATGGTCTCGATCTCGCGACCCTGCCTGAGCGGGCGGTGCGGCGCGCCATCGGGGTGGTGCCGCAGGAGGCCACGCTCTTCAACGACACCATCCGCTACAACATCGCCTATGGGAGGCTCGACGCCTCGTTCGCCGAAATCGAAGCCGCCGCCCGGCTCGCCCGCATCCACGACTTCATCATGAGCCTGCCCGAAGGCTACGAGACGCGGGTCGGGGAACGGGGTCTCAAGCTTTCGGGCGGAGAGCGCCAGCGGGTGGCGATCGCCCGCACCCTTCTCAAAAACCCGCGCCTCCTCATCCTCGACGAGGCGACGAGCGCGCTCGACAGCGCGACCGAACGCGACATCACGAGCGCGCTCGCCGCGCTCGCCGAAAACCGCACCACCTTCGCCATCGCCCACCGTCTGGCGAGCATCGTCGATGCCGACGAGATCCTCGTCCTCGACCGCGGCTGCATCATCGAGCGCGGCACCCATGCCGAGCTCCTCGCTTTGGGCGGGCTTTATGCAAAGATGTGGCGGATCCAGGCCGAAAGCGAGACGAGCGCCCCCCCTTCCCCCGCCGTGCGCGGCCTGACCTCCGCCGCCTGAGCGAAACATGCGCCCCGAGCGGAGCGGGAAGGCTCGAGGGAGTGTCCGGGAGAACGTCCAGAGGAATATCGAGAGAGAATATCCAGCGTGAAAGGAACCCCGTGATGAGCGAAAAAGAAACCGAAGAGAGCGGCCTCGCCGAAGGTCTGGGGCAGGCCGGAGCGGTGGTCAACAAGACCATCCAGTACCTGCTCGAGAAGAACTGCGATGAAGTCTCGATCGCCTCTGCCCTGCTCGGCGGCGCGCTCGGGCTTCTCGCCCATGTCCTCGACGATGCGGCGATCGTGCGCATCCTCGAGAACGCCACGGCGAGCGTGAAAGCGGGCGAGCTCCGCCGCATCGCGGCGATGAAGTAGGTTTCGATGAAATAGGTTTTTATTTTTTCTTGACGGGCGGAGACGGAGATCGAGATGGATTTTTGATCCGCCCCCCTGGCATCCTCCGGGCGTCTCTTCGCATGGGAGGTGTCATGTCGGACGTCCTCTTTCTTCTCCTCGGTGTGGGCGGCATCCTGGTGATGGCCGCCTATGCCGCTTTCTGCGCCCGGATCTGAACGATGCTCGCCCTCATCGCAAGCGGCGTGATCGCTCTCCTTCTCTTCGTCTATCTGCTCTGGGCGCTCATTCGTCCCGAGGATTTCATCTGAACCCTTTTCCCCGGAGTGGGAGGTGCATCACATGGTCGGCCGCGGTCTTGCCGAAATCATCCTCTTTCTGCTCGTCAGCGTCGCGCTCGCCTGGCCCTTCGGTCTCTGGATCGCCCGGGTGGCGGAGGGAGAGCGCACGCCGCTCGATCCCGTGCTCGGCCCGCTCGAGCGGTCGATCTACCGCCTCGCCGGCATCGACCCGCGCGCCGAGATGGGATGGCAGGCCTATACCTTGGCCCTCCTCGCCCTCAATGCGCTGCACTTCCTGATGCTCTATCTCATTTTGAGGCTGCAATATTATCTGCCGCTCAATCCCGACCATCTCCCCGGCCTCTCCCCGAGACTGGCCTTCAACACGGCGATGAGCTTCGTCACCAACACCAACTGGCAGGCCTATTCCGGCGAGACCACCCTCTCGCCGGGCAGTCAGATGTGGGGCCTCACCTCCCACATGTTCGTCTCGGCGGCGACCGGCATCGCCGCCGCCCTCGCCTTCATCCGAGGGCTCAGGCAGAACGCCGCGAGCGGGCTTGGCAATTTCTGGGCCGATCTCACCCGCATCACTCTCTACGTGCTGGTCCCGGTGGCGGTGGGGGGAGGCCTGCTTCTCGCCGGTCTCGGCGTGCCGCAGACGCTCAGCACCCATGTCGATGCCACCACCCTGGAAGGGGCGCACCAGACGATCAGCCTCGGTCCGGTGGCGTTCATGGAAGCGATCAAGGAACTCGGCACCAATGGCGGGGGCTATTTCAACGCCAACAGCGCCCATCCCTTCGAAAACCCCTCCGCCCTCACCTCGCTCATCGAAACGTTCCTGATCATCCTCATTCCCTTCGCCCTCACCTTCACCTTCGGCCGGATGATCGGAGCGCCCCGTCAGGGCTACGCGCTGCTCGCGGTAAGCCTCGTCTTCATCGCCGTGAGCCTCGCTTTGGTCTTCACCGCCGAGGCACACGGCAATCCGCTGATGAGCGCCCTCGGCGTCGAGCCCAAACTCGGCAACATGGAGGGCAAGGAGGTCCGCTTCGGCATCCCGCTTTCCGCCCTGTTCGCGGTGATCACCACCGCCACCTCGTGCGGGGCGGTCAATGCCATGCTCGACAGTTTCCTCCCCCTCTCCGGCATGGTGCCGATGTTCCTCATCCAGCTCGGTGAAATCGTGCCGGGCGGGGTGGGCTCGGGCCTCTACGGGCTCCTCGTCTTCGCCCTGCTCGCCGTCTTCGTCGCCGGGCTGATGGTAGGCCGCACCCCGGAATATCTCGGCAAAAAGATCCAGGCGCGTGAGATCAAGCTCGCCATGCTCGCCGTCCTCATCCTCCCCTTGAGCATCCTCGGCGGCACGGCGCTCTCCCTCGTCCTCCCGGCGGGGCTCGCCGCGCTCGGCAATTCCGGCCCGCACGGCCTTTCCGAGGTCCTCTATGCTTTCACCTCGGCCACCGGCAACAACGGCAGCGCCTTTGCCGGGCTTTCCGCAGACACGCCGTGGTACGACACGACGCTCGGCATCGCCATGCTGCTCGGCCGTTACGCCTTCCTCGTGCCGGTGATGGCGATCGCAGGCTCGCTCGCCGGCAAGATCAAGGCCCCGCCCTCGGCAGGAACCTTCCCCACCGACGGGCCGCTCTTCGTCGGCCTGCTCGTCGGCGTCATCATCATCCTCGGCGGCCTGCAGTTCATGCCGGCGCTCTCGCTCGGCCCGCTCGCCGAACACTTCGTGATGCTCGCCGGCAAATCCTTCTGAAGGAGACTGCCATGACCGCCAAGGCCGAAACGCTCTCCCTGTTCGACGGCCGGATCCTCGGCCGCGCCGCCTGGGATGCGCTCCTCAAGCTCAACCCGCTCACTTTGATGCGCAACCCGGTGATCTTCTTCACCGAGGTCGTCTCCGCGCTGGTCAGCGTGATCGGCGCCGCCGACGCGCTCCATGGCAAGCCGGCCGGCTTCTCCCTCGCCATCGCCCTCTTCCTCTGGCTCACCGTGATCTTCGCCACCTTCGCCGAAGCGGTGGCCGAAGGACGGGGGCGGGCGCGGGCGGAAAGCCTCCGCCGCACCCGCACCGAAGCCATCGCCAAGAAGCTCGCCGACCCCAAGAACCACGCACGGGTCAGCCGCGTCCCCGCCACCGCGCTCAAGGCGGGCGATCTCGTCCTGGTCGAGGCCGGTGATCTCATCCCTTCCGACGGCGAAGTGGTCGAGGGCATGGCGAGCGTGAACGAAAGCGCCATCACCGGAGAGTCGGCCCCGGTCATCCGTGAAGCGGGCGGCGACCGCAGCGCGGTGACGGGCGGCACGATGGTGGTCTCGGACTGGCTCGTCGTCCGCATCACCGCCGAGCCCGGCTCGACCTTCCTCGACCGCATGATCCGCCTCGTCGAAGGGGCGGAGCGGCGGAAGACGCCGAACGAGATCGCCCTCGACATCCTGCTCGCCGGGCTGACCCTCATCTTCCTCATCGCGGTGGTGACCCTGGTCGGGCTTGCCCACTATTCGGGCACGGCGATCGACATCCCCGTCCTCGCCGCCCTCCTCGTCTGCCTGATCCCCACCACCATCGGCGGGCTCCTCTCGGCGATCGGCATCGCCGGGATGGACCGCCTCGTCCGCTTCAACGTGCTCGCCACCTCGGGCCGCGCCGTGGAAGCGGCGGGCGACGTCGATACGCTGCTCCTCGACAAGACCGGCACCATCACTTTCGGCAACCGCATGGCAGCGGCTTTCCTTCCTGCCCCCGGCATCGACGAGCGGCGGCTCGCCGAAGCGGCGGTGCGGGCCAGCCTCGGCGACGAGACGCCGGAGGGGCGCTCGATCCTCGCCTTCGCCCGCGACCGCTACGGGATCACGCCAGAGCCGCTGGGCGAGGGGAGCGTGGTCCCCTTCACCGCCCAGACGCGGCTTTCCGGCCTCGACCGCGACGGGCACCAGTGGCGTAAGGGAGCGGTCGACTCGGTGCTCGCCTGGCTCGGCGAGACCGCCCCTCCGGCGGCCTTCACCGCAACCGTCGAGCGCATCGCGCGGGCCGGCGGCACGCCGCTCGCGGTCGCCGAAGACCGCACCCTGCTCGGCGTGATCGAACTCAAGGACATCGTCAAACCGGGCATCCGTGAACGGTTCGCAGCCCTGCGGCGGATGGGGATCCGCACCGTGATGGTCACCGGCGACAACCGCCTCACCGCCGCCGCCATCGCCTCCGAAGCCGGGGTGGACGACTTCATCGCCGAGGCCACGCCCCAGGACAAGCTCGCCTATATCCGCCGCGCCCAGGCCGAGGGCCGTCTCGTCGCCATGGCCGGAGACGGCACCAACGATGCCCCCGCCCTCGCCCAGGCCGATGTGGGGGTGGCGATGCAAAGCGGCACCCAGGCGGCACGCGAGGCGGCCAACATGGTCGATCTCGACAGCGACCCCACCAAGCTCATCGAAATCGTCGAGATCGGCAAGCAGCTCCTCATCACCCGCGGCGCGCTGACCACGTTCTCGATCGCCAACGACGTCTCCAAATACTTCGCGATCCTGCCCGCGATCTTCGTCACCGCCTACCCGGAGCTCGCCGCCCTCAACGTGATGCGGCTCACCTCGCCGCAATCGGCCATCCTCTCGGCGGTGATCTTCAATGCGCTCATCATCGTCCTCCTCGTGCCGCTCGCGCTGCGCGGGGTGAAATTCCGCCCGATGGGTGCCGCTGCCCTGCTGCGGCGCAACCTCCTCGTCTATGGCCTGGGCGGGGTGATCGCGCCCTTCCTCGGCATCAAACTCATCGACCTCGTCCTCACCGCGCTCGGCCTCGTCTGAGGGAGACCCCGCCATGCTCATCAAAGCGCTGCGCCCCGCCCTCGCCCACGTGCTCGCCCTCACCCTCCTCACCGGCCTCGTCCTGCCGCTCGCCCTCACCGGGCTCGCCCAAGGCCTCTTCCCCGAGGCCGCCCGCGGCAGCCTGATCGTGCAGGGCGATCGCATCATCGGCTCGCGCCTGATCGGTCAGGCCTTCAGCGCCCCGGGCTACTTCCACCCCCGCCCCTCGGCGACGACCGAGCCCGACCCCAAAGACCCGAGCAAGCAGATCCCCACGCCTTATGCGGCCGACAATTCGGGAGGCTCCAACCTCGCCCCCACCAGCAAGGCCCTTCTCGATCGGGTGCGCAGCGACGTGGCCGAGCTTCGCGCCGAAAGCCCCGCCCCCATCCCGGCCGATGCGGTGACCACCTCGGGCTCGGGCCTCGATCCCGACATCTCACCGGCCTACGCCTACCGCCAGGTGCCGCGGATCGCCCGCGCTCGCCACCTCGACGAGGCGAAGCTGCGCGCCCTCGTCGCCGCCCATCTCCACCGCCCCCTCCTTGGCTTCATCGGCGAGCCAAGGGTGAACGTGCTCGAGCTCAACCTCGCCCTCGACGCCGCGGCCGCCCGCTGAGCCCCGCCGCTTCGCCGCCCCGGGCGGGGATGCACGCCCGGTGCGGTGCGGCTATAATGACGCGGCATGTCATCCGCCCACGAGGAACGCCGCCCCGACCCCGACGCCCTGATCGCCGCCGCCGAACAGGAGCGGAAGGGGCGCCTCAAGGTCTTTCTCGGCATGGCGCCCGGGGTTGGCAAAACCTGGGAAATGCTCGCCGCCGCCCGCCTCAAGAAAGCGGAAGGGGTGGACGTGGTGATCGGCCTCGTCGAAACCCACGGCCGTCCCGACACCGCCGCCCAGATCGGCGATCTGCCCGTCCTGCCGCGGCGCAAGATTCTCTACCGCGGCCGCGAGCTCGAGGAGTTCGACCTCGATGCGGCGCTCGCCCGCCGCCCCCAGCTTTTGCTCCTGGACGAGCTCGCCCATACCAACGTGCCGGGCAGCCGGCATGCCAAACGCTGGGAGGATGCGCTCGAACTCCTCGAGGCGGGGATCGACGTCTGGACCACCCTCAACATCCAGCACCTCGAGAGCCTCAACGAAGCGGTGGCCCGCATCACCGGGGTGCGGGTGGCGGAGACCATCCCCGACCGCATCCTCTCGCTCGCCGACGACATCGAGGTGATCGACCTTCCCCCCGCCGAGCTCCGCGCCCGGCTGGCCGAAGGCAAGATCTATCCGCCGGAAAACGCCGCTCGCGCGCTGCGCGGCTTCTTCCGTGAGGGTAATCTCGCCGCCCTGCGGGAGATGGCCTTGCGCCGGGCCGCCCAGCACGTCGATGCCAATGTCTCGCGCTACATGCGGGCCAAGGCGATCGCCGGCCCCTGGCCGGCCGGCGAGCGCATCCTCGCCCTCATCGGCGCGGACAGCGCCGATGCGGAAGCGGTGGTGCGGCACGCCGCCCACCTCGCCGAGTCGTTCCGCGCCCCGTGGATCGTCTTTCATGTCGAACGGCCGGGCGAGAGCGACGAGCCGCAGAGCGCGCTCACGCTCGCCGCCGAACTCGGCGCCGAGACGGTGACGGTGACCGCCTCCGACGTGCTCGGCACCATTCTCCGCTTCGCCGCCGAACGCAACGTGACCCAGATCGTGGTCGGGCGCGGCCGCCCTTCCCTGTGGCGGCGTCTCACCGGACGCACCCTCACCCGCCTGCTCGCCCAGCGTGCCACCGATTTCGCGCTCCACGTCATCCCCCGTCCCGTCGGCCGGCGCCCCTCCCCCGCCGCGCCGGCCAAGGGCGCCTCTCCTCTCAAGACGCTCCGCCCCTGGCTCATGGCGAGTCTTCTCGTCGCCCTGGTCACGGGGCTTGGCGAACTCTTCCCGGCCATCCCCGAAGAGGCGATGGGGATGCTGTTCCTCGCCGCGGTGGTGGTGGCAGCAAGCCTCTACGGCCTTGCGGTTGCCCTCTATACGGCGCTGATCGGCTTCCTCGCCTGGAACTTCTTCTTCATCCCTCCCCTCTACGTCCTCACCGTGAGCGACACCAAGGACGTCATCGCGATCTTCGTCTTCCTCACCGTCGCGGTGATCGCGGGGACCACGGCGAGCAAGGTGCGCCGCGAGGCCGAGGTGGCCCAAGCGCGGGTCGAGAGTCTGCGCCGCATCGGCAATTTCAGCCGCGCCCTCGGCGCCGCCTCGACCGAGCCCGAGCTCTTCGCCGAACTCGCCCGCCAGGCCGAGGGGCTCGCCGGCAGCGCGGTGGTCCTGGCCGGCACCCTCCAGGACGACCTCCACCCCGTGGCCCAGCGGCCCGCCGAGCTCACCCTCGAGGACATCGACCGCGCCGCGGCGCGCTGGGCGGCGAGCCACCGCGAGCCGGCCGGGGCGGGCACCTCGACCTTGCCTGCCGCCCATTTCCGCTTCCTCCCCCTCCGCCTCTCCGCCGAGCCCGCCGTGGTGCTCGGCGTCGCGGCGAGTACCCCGCTCCCCGAGCCCCTCGCCCAGGCCCTCACCACGCTCGCCGAACTCGCCGCCCTCTCCCTCGAGCGGCTCCGCCTGGCCGGGGAGGCGGCGCGCAGTGCCGCCCAGCAGGAGAGCCAGCGGCTGCGCACCGCGCTCCTCTCCTCCCTCTCGCACGACCTCCGCACCCCGCTCGCCGCCATGCGGGGGGCGGCCGAGACCCTGCGCACCAAATGGGACGACCTCCCGCCCGAGACCCGCAACGACCTCTTGCGCAGCATCGAGCACGATACCGGACGGATCACCCGGTTTCTCACCAACATCACCGACATGACGCGGCTCGAGAGCGGAGAGATCGTCCCCCGCCTGGTGCCTACCGATCTCGGCGAGGTGATCGAGGCGGCGATCGGCCGGCTCGAGGATGGGCTGCTCGTTTCCGTCAATCTTCCCCCCGATCTGCCGCGGGTGGCGGCCGACCCGGTGCTCATCGAGCAGGTGCTGCTCAACGTGCTCGGCAATGCCATCAAATTCTCCCCCCCCAACAGCCTGGTCTCGGTGGTCGCCGAGCGGAAGGGGGAGGAGGTGGAGATACGGGTGAGCGATGAAGGAATAGGGATCCCTCCCGAAGACCTGCCCCATGTGTTCGACAGTTTCTACCGCGCCCAGCGCGGCGACCGCACCGCGCCCGGAAGCGGGCTCGGGCTCGCCATCGCCAAGGGGTTCATCGAAGCGATGGGCGGGCGCATCGCCGTCCAAAGCCCGCGCCCCGATGCCTCGGCAGAAGGGTTTCCCGGCACCGTGGTGACGCTTTGGCTCAAAGTGTGGCATGAGCGCCCCCCCCAGAGTTGAGGCGCGGATCCTCGTCATCGACGACGAGGCGCAGATCCACCGCTTCCTCGCCCCCGCCCTCACCGCCTCGGGCTATGGAGTGCTGCGGGCGCTGACCGGGGGGGAGGGGCTCCGCCTGGCCGCCGAGGAAGCCCCCGATCTCGTGCTGCTCGATCTCGGCCTGCCCGATCTCGACGGCACGGCGGTGCTCGGCCGGCTCCGGGCCTTCAGCGAGGTGCCGGTGATCGTGCTTTCGGCGCGCGAGCGGGAGGCCGACAAGATCGCCGCCTTCGATGCCGGGGCCGATGACTACGTCGAGAAACCCTTCGGGGTCGGCGAGCTGCTCGCCCGCATCCGCGCCGCGCTCCGCCGGCGCGGCGGCCGGGAGGGGGCGGAGGCCGAACTCTTGCGGGCGGGCCCGCTCGAACTCGATCTCCCCCGCCACGAGGCGCGGCTCGACGGCGCCCCCCTTTCCCTCACCCGCCGCGAATTCGCCTTTCTCGCCCTGCTCGCCCGCCATGAGGGGCGGGTGCTCACCCACCGCCAGATCCTCACCGCGCTATGGGGCCCCGCGCACGCCGAAGACGTCGCCTATCTGCGGGTGATGGTCTGGCAGCTCAGGCGCAAGCTCGGGCCGGCAGGCCGGCTCCTCCGCAACGAACCCGGCGTCGGCTACCGCCTGCTCGCCTATGAACCCTGAAGAGAGTCGGCTGAGGCTTCTGCGGGAAGACCGCTCGAGTAGCGGCTTTCGCCTCAGACGATGAAGCTCTCGCCGCAGCCGCACCGCCCCTTTTCGTTGGGATTGCGGAAAACGAAACCCTGCTCGAGAGGGTCCTCGCGCCAGTCCATCACCGTCCCGATGAGGAAGAGGGTGGCCTTGCGGTCGACCAATACCGTCACCCCGTGCTCGGTGATCACCTCATCCCCCTCCGCCGGTCCCTCCACCCAATCGAGCTGGTAGGAGTGGCCCGAGCAGCCCTTGGTGTTCACCGAGATGCGGAGAAGACGGCCTTGCTCTGCCCCCGCATAGAGCCGAGCGAGGCGGGCGGCAGCCGCCTCGGTGAGGCGGAGCAGCGGCGGCAGGGCGCGCTTCTCCCGGGGGCTTGCGGAGATGGTGGAGGATGCTCTCGTCATGCTTCGTCCTTCCCTGAACCCGTATCGCGATCAAAACATGCCGAGCTCGAGCCGCGCCTCGTCGCTCATCCGGCTGGGATCCCAGGGCGGGTCCCACACCACCTCGACGGTGACCGAGCGCACGCCCGGGACGGCACTCACCACCGCCTCGACTTCGCCGGGCAGCTCCTGGGCGCTCGGGCAGGCGGGCGCGGTCAGGGTCATTTCGACCTTGACGTCGCCCTCCTCCGAGATGTCGATCGCGTAGATGAGCCCGAGCTCGTAGATGTTCACCGGAATTTCCGGATCATAGACCGTGGAGATGGCGGCGATCACGTCCTCCTCGCGCACCTTTCCGCTGGCAGGAGGGGGTGCAGAAGAGGCTGCCGCCTCCGCCTGAGGCGCCTCTGGCGGAGGAGAAGCCCCCTCGGGCTGCCAGGGGGTATAGGGCGGGGACTCGCGCCGTTCCTCGGATGCCCGTTCGGTCATGAGACGGCCTCCTCGTCTTTCTTCCCGAGCGCCGCCCTGAGGGCGTGCCAGGCGAGCGTGGCGCACTTCACCCGCGAGGGAAACTCATGGACGCCGCCGAGCGGCATGAGGCTTTCCAGGCGTTCGGCGAGAGGCGGGGGCAGCGCCTTGGCCTCGCCGGTGCGGGCGAGGTGCTGGACCGCCTCGGCCAAAGTGGCCGCCTCTTCGGCAGAGAGGCCGCGCACCGCCTCGGCCATCAGATCGGCCGAGGCGAGGCTGATCGCACAGCCCTTGGCCTCGAACCCCGCCTCGGCGATGCGGCCCTCCGGCGTGCGGGCGAGCCAAAGGGTGAGTCGGTCGCCGCAGAGCGGATTGTCGCCCTTGGCCTCGGCATCGAAAGCGGCGAGGCGTCTTGCATGACGCGGATGCCGCGCATGCTCGATGATGATTTCCTGATAGAGGTCGCGCAGATCGTCGAACATCAGGCGAAAAACTCCCGCACCCGTTCGAGCGCCTCGGCCAGCGCCTCGATCTCTTCATGGGTGTTGTAGAGGGCGAAGCTCGCCCGTGTCGTCCCTTCCACCCCGAGCCGCTGCATCAACGGCTCGGCGCAATGATTGCCCGCCCGCACCGCGATCCCCGCACGGTCGAGAAGCGTGGCGAGATCGTGGGGGTGCACCCCCTCGAGGGTGAAGCTCACCACCCCGCCCCGGTCCTGGGCGCGGCCCCAGAGGGTAAGGCCGGGGATCGCGGCAAGGCGGCGCAGGGCATGATCGAGGAGGGCGGCCTCGTGCGCCATGATCGCCTCATAGCCGACCCCCTCCACATAGGAGAGGGCCGCCGCCAACCCCGCCGCTTCGACGATGGGCGGCGTGCCGGCCTCGAATTTGTACGGAGGAGGCGCCCAGCTCGCCGTCTCGAAGCTCACCGAGGAGATCATTTCGCCCCCGCCGAGGAAGGGCGGCATCCGCTCGAGCCACTCCCGCCGCGCCCAGAGCACGCCGATCCCGCTCGGCCCGTAGAGTTTGTGGCCGGTGAAGGCGTAGAAATCGGCGCCGATCGCCTGCACGTCGACCGGCCGGTGCACGATCGCCTGCGAGCCGTCGAACAGCACCGCCGCACCCGCCTCGTGGGCAAGCGCGGCGACCCGTGCGGCCGGCACCGCCGTGCCGAGCACGTTCGACATGTGGGTGATGGCGACCAGCCGCACCTTGCCGTCCTCGAGCTTGCGGGCGAGATCCTCGAGGTCGAGCTCGCCCGCCTCGGTGATGCGGGCGATGCGAAGAGCGATCCCTGCCCTGTCGCGGAGCATCTGCCAGGGCACGAGATTGGAGTGGTGCTCCATCTCGGAGACCACCACCGCCTCGCCGGGGGCCATCAAACGGCCGAAACTGTGGGCGACGAGGTTGAGCGCCTCGGTGCTGTTGCGGGTGAACACCACCTCTTCGGCGGCGGCGGCATTGATGAAGCGCGCCACCTGGGCCCGTGCCCCTTCGTAGGACTCGGTCGCCCGTTCGCTCAGCCAGTGGATGCCGCGATGGACATTGGCATAACGCCGCTCCATCGCCTCGACCATCGCCGCGATCACCGCCCGCGGCTTCTGCGCCGAGGCGGCGCTGTCGAGATAGACGAGCGGCCTGCCCCGCACTTCGGTGGCGAGGATGGGAAAATCGGCCCGCCAGCGGGCGACCGCCTCCTCGCTCACCGCGCCGCGCCGGAGAGGAGAGCCGCCGCTCATCGCCCCTCCTCCTGCCCGGCGGGCTCCGCCTGCCTGGCGGGCTCCGCCTGCCAGGCAGAGGCCGCCGCTTCGAGCACGCGCGCCTCTTCGGCCCCGATCCCCTCCCATGCGCCGGCGACGAAAGCGGCGATGAGGAGGGCGCGCGCGGCTTCGGCCGGAATGCCGCGGCTGCGGAGATAGAACAGCGCCTCCTCGTCGATCATGCCGACCGTCGCCCCGTGGCTGCATTTGACGTCATCGGCGAAGATCTCGAGCTCGGGCTTGGTGTCGCTCTCGGCCTGCGGCGAGAGGAGGAGCGTGTCGCTCTTTTGATAGCCATCCGTCTTCTGTCCGGCCGGGGTGACGGTGATCCGCCCCTGGAACACGCCGCGCGCCGCCTCGGCGATGACGTTCTTGAGCCGGTTCTCGGACGTGGTCTGGCGCGCGGCATGGGTGAGGGCGGCGGTGAGATCGCCGAATTCCTGGCCGCGCAGCAGCTGCACGGCAGCGAGATGTGCCCGCGCTCCCTCGCCGGCGAGACGGATGTCGAATTCGTTGCGGGCGAAGGCGGTTCCGGCGAGAAGGAGGCCCATCTCGAGCTCGGCCGCGGCGCCGAGTTCGGCATAGAAGGCAGAGGTGTGGAATCCCCCGCTCCCCTCGGCCACCCAGCGCAGATAGGTGAGTTTCGCGCCCGCGCCGAGGGTGACGTCATAGACGGGATTGTGCCAATGCGCCTCTGCCCCGCCGCGGGCGTGCTCGATCAGGGTGAGGCGGGCCCCGGCGCCGAGGACGATGCGGTGGCGCAGATGGAAGGCCGCGCCCGCGGCGAAGGCCTCGTGCAGGAGGAGAACGGTGCCGCCCGCCGTGCCCTCCCCAAGGGTGAGCACC
>Ga0079046_1000250_pt1 | contig 14398 bp, 8 predicted proteins | sample BED_host_MetaG_FD_76330 | JGI IMG/M metagenome (GOLD analysis project Ga0079046, IMG submission 76330) | Hot spring microbial mat communities from Yellowstone National Park, Wyoming, USA - BED_host_MetaG | ecosystem: Environmental > Aquatic > Thermal springs > Hot (42-90C) > Microbial mats ... | reverse complement strand
GGCCCCGCCGATGCTGCCTAGATAGAACCCCCCATACTTCTTGCAGGAGTCCCGGACGATGCGGGAGCGGTTGCCTTTGGCCACCATGACGAGCGAGGCGCCGTGTTTCTGGAACTCCGGGACGTAGCTGTCCATCCGCCCCGCCGTGGTGGGGCCGAAACTGCCGGTAGGATAGCCCTCCGGCGTCTTGGCGGGGCCGGCGTAGTAGATCGGGTGGTTCTTGAAATAGTCGGGCAAGCCTTCGCCGCGGTCGAGCCGTTCCTTGAGACGGGCATGCGCGATGTCGCGGGCGACGATCATCGGACCGGTCAGCGCGACACGGGTTTTGACCGGATAGCGCGACAAAGTGCGGCGGATCTCATCCATCGGCTGATTGAGATCGATCGCCACCACCTCGCCGCTCAACTGGCTCTCGTCGATCTCGGGGAGGAAGCGCTCGGGATGCTTTTCGAGCTCCTCGAGGAAGACGCCTTCGGGGGTGATCTTGGCGAGGATCTGCCGGTCGGCGCTGCAGGAGACGCCGATGCCGATCGGCAGCGAGGCGCCATGGCGCGGCATGCGGATGACGCGGACGTCGTGGCAGAAATATTTGCCGCCGAACTGCGCGCCGATGCCGAGACGGCGGGAGACGTCGAGCAGTTTCTGCTCCCACTCGAGGTCGCGGAAGGCATGTCCGGCGAGGCTCCCCTGGGTGGGCAGCCCATCGAGATAGCGGGTCGAGGCGAGTTTCACCGCTTTCAGCGTGGCCTCGGCGCTGGTTCCGCCGATCACCACGGCGAGGTGATAGGGCGGGCAGGCCGCGGTGCCGAGCGTCTTCATCTTTTCTTCGAGGAATTGGAGAAGTTTTTCGGGGGTAAGGGTGGCCCGCGTCTCCTGGTAGAGAAAGGTCTTGTTGGCCGACCCGCCGCCCTTGGCGATGAACTGGAGATGGAACTCGTCGGCGTGCTCCTCGCCGGGCGCTGCGGCGATGTCGAACTGAGCGGGGAGATTGTTGCGGGTATTGACCTCCTCGAACATGGAGAGCGGCGCCATCTGCGAATAACGCAGATGGGTCTCGGTGTATGTGCGGTAGATCCCGCGGGCGAGGGCCTCCTCCTCGTTTCCTTCCACCCACACCCGCTGCCCCTTCTTTCCGAAGACGAGCGCGGTGCCGGTATCCTGACACATGGGCAGGATCCCGCCCGCCGCGATCACCGCGTTTTTGAGGAATTCGAGGGCGACGAAGCGGTCGTTAGGAGAGGCTTCGGGATCGTCGAGGATCGCCCGCAACTGGGCGAGATGGGAGGAGCGGAGAAAGTGGGAGACGTCGTGGAAGGCCTCGAACGCGAGCGCAGTGAGGGTCTCCGGGGCAATGCGCAGGATCTGCTTGCCGAGGCAGGAGGCCGTCTCCACCCCCTCGAGCGGCAGTCTGCGCCAGCTCACCTCGGGCTCGCGCAGGGGAAACATCGGGCTGTAGAGAAACGCACCGGCTTTGGCGGGGGGGGAAGGAGATGTCATCGTCTCGACCTTTCCAAAGAGAGCCTCATCCCGTCACACTCTCACGAAGACGAGGCAGGGCCGGAGGGGCGGCGGCGGAACGCATCGAGGCGCACCACTTGACCGGCCTCCTCTTCGCCTGTGCCGGCAGGGCGTGCCGACCTCGTGGCTTCCGCCTCTCCCTCGCCCGGCGGGGAAGAGGCATCGAGGCTTTCCTCTCGGGCGGGGAAGAGGGGGGAGGTTTCGGGTTCGCCGAGGGGAGGTGGGGAGAATTGGAGGCCGAAATTCACCGAAGGATCGACGAAACCGGTGATGGCGGCGAGCGGGAAGACCACCCGGCTCGGCACGCCCCCGAAAGAGAGCCCCACCCGGACTTCACCGCGGGCACGGTCCACTTCGAGGTCCCAGAACTGGTGCTGCAGGACGATGGTGATCTCGCGGGGATATTTGGCCTTGACCGGAGCGGGGAGACTCACCCCCGGCCAGTCGGTGCGGAAGGTGATGTAGAAGTGATGCGCCCCGGGCAGACCGTAGCGCGCCGCGTGCTCGAGGGCGGCCACCACCACCTCGCGGAGCGCGTTTTCCATCCAGCGATCATAGGGGAGCAGGCTTTCCGGCCTGCCGTCGTCTTCGAAAGGCGGATCCTCAGCCATCCTTCACTCCTCGCCCCCTCTCATAGCCTGCATGCCGTCAAAGGCAAACACCCTGCCCCAACCTAGACGAGGCGGAGCAGGCAGACGCCGCCGAAGATGAGCATCCCGCACAGTCCGCGCTGCCAGCCGATCGGCTCGGCGAGGAACAGCCGGGCAAAGACGAGGCCGAAGAGGATGGCGCTCTCCCGCAGCGCCGCCACCGGCGCGATGGGGGCCCGGCTCATCGCCCACAGGGCGAGCCCGTAGGAGGCGACGCTCATCCCGCCGGCGAGGAGGCCGAGGCCGAGGCGGGAGGGGTGGAAATGGAGCCGCCAGCGCGACCAGCGCATCCCGGTGTGAAGAGGAAGATAGGGAAGGGCGGTGAACAGAAAGGTGGCGAGAGTATAGGCGAAAGCCGATCCGGAACGGCGGGCGCCCAGTCCATCGTTGAGGGTATAGGCGGTGATCACCACCGCGTTGAGGAGCGCAAGCCGCGTCGTCCGGCCATGGGACATCCGCTTCAGGGAAGAGACCCCGCCCGGCCAGGCGAACCCCAGGATGCCGAGCGAGATGACGGAAATCGCCAGCCAGCGGAGCAGAGAGAGAGGCTCGCCATAGAGGGGAGCGGTGAGGGCGAGGAGAAGGGGAGGGGTGCCCCGCATCAAGGGATAGGCGTGGCCGAGATCCCCCGAGCGGTAAGCGGAAGCGAGCAGGGTGAAATACAAGATGTGCAGGAGAGCGGAACTCCCCACCCAAGGGTAGGCGGCGGGGGCAATGGGGGGAAGGAAGGGCAGGGCGAGAAGGGCGATCAGGCCCGCACCAAGGAGGAGGGAGGCGGTCTCGAGGTGGTGATTGCTCGCCCCCTTGAGCACCGTATTCCATCCTGCATGCAGCGCCGCCCCGAGCAGGACGGCGGCGATCACCGGAAGCGGCATGGCGGAAGCAATCCCGGCTCAGCGGGAGAGCGGCGCGGCTGCCGCTTCCTTGGTGCCCACGTGTTCGAGGGCGGCGAGCACCGTGGTTTCGGTGAGGATCTGGGGCAAGACGACCGGGTCGCGATGCTTGTCACCCGTGAAGAGCACGTAAAGCGGCACCCCATCCCGCCCGAAACGGTGAAGGAAAGCAGTGAGAGACGGGTCTTGTGCGGTCCAGTCTCCCACCATGTAGACCACGTGCCGCGCTGCCAGCGCCTCGGCCACCGCAGTCGAGGTGAGCACCATCCGTTCATTGACGAGGCAGCTCAGGCACCAGGCCGCGGTGACATTGACGAAGACGGGCTCGCCCTTGGCCAAAGCCTCTTCCAGTTTCGACGTCGAGAACGGCACCGTCTCCACCCCGGCGATCACCCCGGGCGCGGCGGGGGCTTGCGGCAAGGCGCGGGCGGGCATGCCGGAGAGAAGGGCGGCCGCGGCGAGCGCAGCGGTCGCCGTCAAGGTCTCGGCGATGCGGCGGCCCTGTTTGCTGAGAGCCCGTCCCGCCTCGGCCCAGCTCCAGGCGGCAAAACCCAAGACGACCAGGCCTGCGCCGAAGACGAGCACCCCGTTCGCTCCGGTCTCCTTCGCCACCACCCAGGCGAGCCAGACTGAAGCGCCATAGAGGGGAAAGGCAAGGATCTGACGAAGGGTCTCCATCCACCGTCCCGGCCGCGGCAAGAGAGCAGCGAGGCGGGGGAAGAAGGCGAGGGCGAGATAAGGCGCGGCAAGACCGAGCCCCATCGCAACGAAGATGGCCAATCCGGCCAAAGGCGGCAGAGCCAGCGCGGCAGCGATCGCCGCTCCCATGAAGGGAGCGGTGCAAGGGGTGGCGACCAGCACGGCAAGCAAGCCGGTCGAGAAGGCCCCGACCCATCCGCCCCGGCCGCTCACCCCCGGCAGGCTGAGGCGGAGCGTATAGACGCCGGAGAGGTTGAGCCCGATCCCGAAGAGGACCCACCCCACTGCGGTGGTGAAGACGGGCGACTGGAACTGAAAGCCCCATCCTGCCGCACCTCCAGCCGCGCGCAGGCCGAACATCACACTGCCGAGCAGGGTGAAGGTGAAAACGATGCCGAGCGTATAGGCAAAGGCCTCCGTGAGGACGTCGTGCCGCCGGGCGCCGCCCCAGCGGAGGAGGGCAAAGGCCTTGAGGGCAAGGACGGGAAAGACGCAAGGCATCAGATTGAGGATGAGGCCGCCGAGGAAGCCCGAGAGCAAACTCGGCCCCAACGCGGCCGCGGCAAGCGGGGCAGGGGGGAGGGGGCCGGGCGTGGCGGTGAGCGAAAACCCGCGCTGAGGGTCACGGTCGAAGACCACCACACCGCTCAACTCACCAGGCGCATAGTGGGAGGCGGGAGTGAGCGGGAGGACGAGGCCGCGCCCGCGGCGGACGAGACGGATCTCGGAGGGCTCAGGCGTCACGAGATCGGCCCGCTCGGGGAAGAAATAGGCCTTGCGGGCATGGAAGAGGGGATCGTCGACGGCCGGCTCGAGATAGAGATGGCCATCGCCATCGGCCACGGCTTTGCCGGGGAAAGGCTCAGGGAGAGAAGAGCGGACGGCGGTGAAGAGCGCGGCATAGGGTCCCGGCGCGGCAGTTCCCCGGGGCAGGGTGAGCCTCAGTTTCGCCTGCTCGGGCACACAGAGTTTGGCGCATACGAGCCAGCTCACCTCGGCCGTCACCGTGAGCGGTGCATCGGCGGAGGGAGCCGCCGCGTCTGGGGTGAGAGTGAAGGGGAGAAGGACGTCCCCCTCATAGCCGAAGACGGTGACCGGCCCTTCGGTGATCCGCCGGGGGACCGGCCAGTCGAGCGGCCCGGCATGCCAGCCTGGCGGAAGAGTGAGGGAGAGGGCGGGCGGCGCCCCGGCTGCGCCGGGATTTTTCCAATAGATGTGCCAGCCCGGGGCGAGGTGGAAGAAAAGCCCGAGACGGAGGGGCTGGCCTGGATCGACGGTATCGCTTTCGGCGACGAGACGAAGCGTATCATGGGGCGATGTGAAGACGGCCCCCTCTTCTTCCCCCCGGGCGGCGTGCCCGATGGTGAACGTCATGATCGCCAGCAGAAGAGTTCCAAGCCATCGCCTCATGTGCCGTCCTCTTCGATCCTTGCTCCCGTGCGGGGGCGCTTTCCCCGCAAGGAAGCGGGTCTCCGACGTTCTCTCCGCTTTGCCGGCCCCTTTCCTTACGCCGGTTTCTTTTGGCTTGCTCGTGAAATCCACCTCTTCGCCAAACTCAGCCGCTCTCGTCCCCGCTCTCTCCGCTTGCCCCCAAGGCTTTGACGCCTCCGCTCTCACCCCCCTCGCCGCCGGCCTGTCGTGCCCTATGTTTTAGGAGCTTCATAGCGCGCTTTTAATGGCTTTATGGCAGCCGGCAGATCCGCTACTGACCTCCCATGTCGTCTTCTCGCTTGCCCGATGCGGCCTCCGCGTTGCAAGACCTTCCGGTCTCCGCTCTTCTCCCAGACGTTGCCGAACGGCTCGCCTCTGGCCGTAACGTCATTGTGGTAGCCCCGCCGGGGAGCGGCAAGACCACCCTTCTTCCTCTTTCTCTGCTCGATGCTCCGTGGCGGGCAGGCCGCAAGATCCTGATGCTCGAGCCCCGCCGTCTGGCCGCGCGCGCCGCAGCGGCGCGCATGGCAGCACTGCTCGGTGAGCCGGTCGGCAAAAGGATCGGCTTCCGTACCCGGCTCGAGACGCGCCTCTCCGCGGCGACCGTGCTCGAAGTCCTGACCGAAGGGATCCTCCCCCGGCTCTTCATCCAGGATCCCCTCCTCGCGGGGACCGCGCTCCTCATTTTCGACGAGGTCCACGAACGCAGCCTCGAGACCGATCTTGCCCTCGCCCTTGCCCGGGACTTGCGGGAAAGACGGCCCGATCTCCGCCTCGTCGCCATGTCGGCCACGGCCGAAACGGGGCCGCTCGCCTCCTATCTCGATGCGGAAGTGGTCTCGCTCGCACGCCCTCCCCACCGGTTGCGGATCGTTCATGCCAAACGCGATCTCGCCGGTCCACGCGAGCTTCCGCAGGCGATGGCGCACACGCTGCGTGCGGCTCTCGCCGAAACGTCCGGCAGTCTCCTGGCCTTCCTGCCCGGCATGCGGGAGATCCGGGCCACCGCCCGTGAACTCGGCCCGCTCGACATCCCGGTGCTGACCCTCCATGGGGATCTCCCTTTCGCCGAGCAGGACCGCGTCCTCGCCCCTGCGCCCCACCGCCGCATCATTCTGGCAAGCCCCATCGCGGAAACCTCACTCACCGTCCCCGGGGTGAGGGGGGTCGTCGACGGGGGGTTCTCGCGTGCCCCCGCCTTTGATCCGGCAAGCGGCTTGACGCGCCTCGTGACGCGGCGGATCAGCCGGGCGAGCGCTGCCCAGCGGGCTGGCCGTGCCGCACGGGAAGGGGAAGGTGTGACCTTCCGCCTCTGGACGGAAGCGGCCGAGCGGGGGTTTGCGCCCTTCGATCCTCCCGAAATCCTCGATGCCGATCTGAGCGGTCTTGCTCTCGTCCTCGCGGGATGCGGCCGCCTCGGCACCCCGCCGGCTTTTCTCACCCCCCCTCCTGCGGGCGCCCTCGCTGCGGCGCGCGATCTTCTCCTCTTGCTTTCCGCCATCGACGAAGACGGGCAGCTGACCGAACTCGGCCGGGACATGCTCCAGCTTGGCGCCGCACCGCGGCTTGCCGCCATGATGTGCACCGCCGCCGACGAAGCCGAACGGGCGCTCGCCGCGGATCTCGCCGCTGTGCTCGAAGAGCGCGATCCTCTCGCGAACCAGGCCCCCTCGGCCGATATCACGCTCCGCCTGCCCCTCCTCGGCCGGGAGGGCACGCTGCGGCGGCTTTCGCAGCTCTACCGGCGACGGCTCGGGGTCAGGCCGGAGGCGGTGGCGGAAGGAGATGCCGGCCGCCTGCTCGCTGCGGCCTTCCCCGACCGAATCGGGCTCCGCCGCGGCGCACCCGGACAGTTCCGTCTCGCCTCGGGTAAGGGGGCACGCCTTCCCCCGAGCGATCCCTTGGCGCGCGCTCCCCTCCTCGTCGCGCCGCGCCTTGGCATGAGCGGCGGGACCGATATCCTGCTCGCCGCTCCCCTCGCTCTCGAACGTTTGCCGGCCGCCTTGCGCGACCGGATGACGGAGCGGCGCGAGCTGGTGCTCGATCCGAAGAGCGGAGAGGTCTATGCCTTCCACCGCCGCACTTTGGGTGTCCTTCTCCTCGAAGAGAAAGTGGCGAGCCTGAGTGCGCGGGAGAAAGCCGAGGCGCTTGCCCTCTGGCTCGAAGACCATCCCGAGCGTCTGCCCCTGACCGAAGAGGGGCTCGTCTGGCAGGCGCGGCTCGATCTCGCCCGGCGCTTCGCCCCCGGGCTGCAATGGGTCGATCTCGCCGATCCGGCGGAACGGGCGCGTCTCTATGCGGCCTTCATCCGTCACTCTGCCTCTCCCCCGACCCGGCTCGGCGAGGTTCTCGCTCTCGACACTGCTGCGGTGATCCGCTTCGCGCTTGGCGAGGCAGAACGGCACTGGCTCGAGGAGGCGCTCCCCCTTGAGATGAAGCTTCCGCGGGGGCGAGCGAAAATCCTCTATCAGCCGGAGGGGGTGAGTCTCGCTGCGCCCATCCCTGCCTTCTTCGGCCTCTCTGCCTTGCCTTCTCTTGCCAAAGGGGCGCTCCGGCCGCGCGCCGTTCTCCTCTCACCGGCCGGCCGGCCGGCGGCGGTGACGGATGATCTCGCCCGGTTTTGGCGGGAGGGATGGCCCGAGGTTCGCAAGGCGTTGAAGGGCCGTTACCCTCGTCATCCTTGGCCAGAAAATCCGCTCATGGCATGAATGTCCACTCGAAGACTGTGTGGGAAAGATCTTGAAAAAACACGTAGTTTAATAAAGAGTTTACCAGCAAAAGCGGGGTGGAGTATTCTTAACTTGCCTCTGTTGGGAGAAGGGTCATTGAGAACGGGGAGCCTTCTGCGGCGGAGAAGGAAGAGAGAGAGAACGTGACAGTGGCGACGGAGAGAAAGAGGTAAGGCCGATGCGGGCGCACCTGCTATCCTACATGCGCCGCCTGGTGCATCGGTATCCGCGGATGGGCGCGGTCGTAAGGCGCCTTGCTCGCCCGCTCAAGCCTTTTTTCCCCTCTCTCTCCCCCCCTGGCCTGGCCGAGGATACGAAAGCCTATCAAACGTGGCTCGCGCGACAGGAGCGGCTCGGCCGCCAGGATGAGCAGCTCATCCGCCAAGCCCTTACCCGCATCGCCGAGCGGCCGCAGTTCCTCATCCTCATTTCCGTGGAAAGAGCGGCTCCCCGTCTGCTCACCGAGACCCTCGCCGCCTTGCGGGCCCAGATCTATCCGCACTGGCAGGCCCTTCTCGTCACCGGGCGGGAGACGTCCCCTGCCGTGCGGGCAGAGCTCGAGGCGTGGGCAAGCGAAGACCGGCGTTTTCAGCTGCGCCATGTCGATATCCCGGGAAGTCGGCGCGGCTGCGCGCTGCTCTCCCTGGTTTTCGAGGCGGAGCGCGCGGCGGAAGGCGAGCCTGCCTTCTTCATACCCCTCGCCGCGGGGGATCTTCTCGCCCGTTCCGCCCTGGCCGAAGCCGCCCTTACCGTGGCTCTCCATCCGGAGGTCAAGCTCATCTATGGCGATGAAGACCGCATCGACCCGCGGGGCCGCCGTCATACCCCCTATTTCAAGCCCGATTTCGATTCCGAGCTGATGCTCGCCCAAAATCTGATCGGCGGATTTGCCGCCTACCGGACCGATCTCCTCGCCGCCCTCGGAGATCTCCCCCCTCCTGCCGACGTCCTGCTGCCCGGAGCAGCCCATGAGGTCCTCCTGCGCGCGTGTGAGGAGGCCGGGGGCGATATCCGGCACATTCCCTCCCTCCTTTGCCATCGCCGCGACCCCTCTCCCCTCCCTCCTGCCGAAGAGGCGGGGCTCAGTGCGGCCGGGCGTGAGGCGGTCGCCAATTTCCTGGCCAGGAAGGGAATAGGGGCCGAGATTCTGCCCGCTCCAAGTTTCCCTCGTCTTCATCGCATCGTCTATGCCCTCCCTCCGCGCCTGCCCAAGGTTTCGGTGATCATTCCTACCCGTGATCGGGCCGATTTGCTCAAAGCCTGCCTCGAGGGTCTGCTCGGCCGTACCGACTATCCCGATCTCGAAGTATGGATCATCGACAATGAGAGCCGGGAGCCGGAAACCTTCGCCCTCTTCGCCGCCCTCACCGAAGATCCGCGCGTCCACCGTCTGCGGATTCCGGGTCCCTTCAACTATTCCCGTCTCAACAATCTCGCTGCCGCGGCGACGACGGGGGAGTTCCTCCTGCTTCTCAACAATGACGTCAAAGTGATCGAGCCCCAGTGGTTGAAGGAGATGGTGGGCCTTGCCCTTCGCCCTGGCATCGGCGCGGTTGGCGCCAAACTCCTCTATCCCGATAATACCATCCAGCATGCCGGTGTGGTGCTCGGCATGGGGTGGCCGGAGGGCGTGGCCGGCCATTTCTACTGCCATGCGCCGTCCCGCCACATCGACCCCCACGGCCTCCTCCACGTCGTTCGCTCGGTTTCGGCAGTGACGGCGGCCTGCCTTCTGGTACGCCGCAGCCTTTTCTTCGAAGTCGGCGGCTTCGATGAGGTCAATCTGGAAGTGGCCTTCAACGATGTCGATTTCTGTTTGCGCCTCATCGAGCGGGGATACCGTAATTTGTGGACCCCCCATGCCACGCTCTATCACTTCGAATCGGCATCCCGCGGCAAAGACCTGAGCGTCGAGAAGGCCCAGCGTCTCTATCGTGAAATCAACTACATGCGGCAGCGCTGGGGGGCTCTCCTCGATGCCGATCCCTACTGGAATCCCAATCTCGCTCTCCAGGACGGGATGCGGCGTTTGAGCGAAGTCCCGCGCCATATGCCGGTCTGGCTCGAGGTTCTGGGACGCGCCGCCGCGGTGGAGTAGCGCCTGGCGGCTCCCAAGTTCTCCGAAGCCTGATCGTGTCCTTTTCCGGCGCGAGAGTTGGGGGAAGGCTGCTCCTGCCCCTTCCCCTCTCCCGGTTCCCAGGAGGGGGCCCGCAAGCCTCAGTGCCGTTTCACCGGTGGGAAAAGAGACGGTGAAGGCCGCGAAGGCCCCCGGGCTGGCACGTGTGCCGCGGCGGGGGACAGGCTGGCCGCGCCGCCCGGCAGGGCGGCAGGAGCGCCAGGTATTCTGCTCGGGGTCAGCAGCGGGAACCGCGGCGGTGCGGATACCGGGGGCGGCTGGATCTGGGGAAGAAGGGGCGGACGCTGGGGGGAGCCTCTGGATCAGTGCCAGACGCTCGCGGCTTGGGCGATCAACGCCAAAAGGAGGGGTTTCTGACTGCCTCCATGAGAGCGGCCTGACCCCTGAGCCATTCCTGCTTCTGCTGCGCCAGGTGATGGGCCATCGCGGGGCTGGTGCAGGCGCGAGGGGGCTGCCGGTCCAGGGGGCGGCGGGTCGAGGATGAGGCAGTCTCGAAGGGGGGGGATTTCCTTGCGGGCCATGCGCCGGAGCGAGCCCGGGCGGGTCTCGGGTCATGTGAAGCGGCCCGGCGTGGCCGGCGAGCGGTGCGTAAGGAGCCAGAAGCCCGGCGAAAAGCCTCGATGCGCCGTCCTCGAACGAGGCTCCGCAAACTTTCGCCCATTCACCCCCCCAGCCTATGTGACCGGCTGATGAGTAAGGTGAGGCGAGAGTGAAGAGCGGGAGTGGCCGCTTTCAGGGATGTGCTAGGGATGTGCGGACTGGAGGCGGGGAAAGACCGGAGCAAAGACGGGATGAGCCCGGTAAGCCGCGAGGTCACGGCCGCGGGCCGGTGAGGGGGGCGGGGGGACGCGCCCATCCCGGCTGAAAAATCCCGGATGGGGGCTGTTTTCCCCCACCACCGGATGACCGAGCGAGGCTGCCGGAGGAGTTGCGGCGGCGAGGAGGGCAGGAGGGGGGTGGAGGGGACGGAACAACACGCCATGCACGCCGCCGACTGGCCGGCTGAGGGCCGCGGTGACGGGCGGTGTCCCCCAATTGAGGAGAGTGTCGAGCGGCTGCGCATTTTGTGCCGCCGTCCAGGCCACCAGCACTTTACGTTTGTAATCGGCGGCGAGCTCGGGGGTGGTCGAGTGATAGTGAGCGGCGGCTTCCTCCCAGGAGCCGAGCTCGGCATGGAGCTGGCTCAGGAACTGGGCGGCGTAGGCAGCATTGGCCATCGGGTCGAAAGCCTGCTCGAGCGAGGCAAAGGCGTGCGGGTGGTGATACAGATTGATCTGCAGACACCCGACATCGATCAGCTTCACCCCTTTGGCTTGAAAGTCTTGGGCGGCTGCGATGGCTTCCGCTTTGGACGCGTAGAAATGCCCTTCGCCTGCTGCATCGAGCGTCCATGGCCAGGGCTCCACGGCGCCGGTGAGCGGATCCTTCCGTCCGCTTTCGACGAGCGCGATCGCTTCGAGAAGGTGAGGGGGAAGCCTGTAGCTTTGCTCGGCTTGCGCAACCGCTTGGCGGCAGAGGAGACCGGTCGCCGGGGTGAGGAGGGGCTGAAACAGGGGGCGGGCGAGATCTGCCGCCTTCGCCGGCCCGGAAAGCACACCGAGGGCGAGAAGTACTATCCCTGCCCATCGCCGCACGACACCCTTCCGTCTCTGCCTCATGGCACGAGACGTAGCAGAGAATTCTTAGCAAAAGGTTACGAAACGGTCATGCTTTCGCCGCTCTCTGCCTCTCAGAGTTGCATCACAGGTTGTGCTGCAATGCAAAAAATGTCTTGCGCCGGCCGGGGGAGAGGGCTACATTGTGCATCGCAGCAACGAGGTATTCCTCCCTTGCTGCTTTCTTGGACGTTTCCTCCCTTAAACTCGGCGGCACGCAAGTGCCGCCTTTTTTTTTCGGATCGTCCTCTTTCGAATTCTCCGTTCAGAGAAGTCTTCCGTCAATGGATCCGCTGCTCGAGAGAGGGGCCAGCACGGAGTTTTACCGTCGAGAGGATGTCCGCTCCTTGCGCCGCAGGCAAGGCCTCCGGCTTTTGCCCCTGCATTTTTGATTATGCTGCAATGCAAAAAACGTCTTGCACCGATCCGCAGGAGGAACTACATTGTGCATCGCAGCAACGAGGTATTCCTCCCTTGCTGCTTTCTTGGACGTTTCCTCCCTTAAACTCGGCGGCACGCAAGTGCCGCCTTTTTTTTGCCCGCAAATTATGCATGAAGCCTTTCTCTCAGGCAAGCCGTCTCAGGCCATTCCTTGCAAAAAAGGATTATGCCGGCGCTCTTCCCCGAGCGTGGAGCCAGGCCCGTGGCCGCAGATGAACTGGATATCATCGCCAAAAGGAAGAATCTTGTGGACGATTGAAGATATCAATTGATCGTGATCCCCGTAGGGGAAGTCCGTCCGCCCCACCGAGCCGCGGAACAACACGTCGCCGAGAATGGCGAATCGGAGAGCGGGGGCGATGAAAACGACGTGCCCCGGCGTATGACCAGGGCAGTGGCGCACGGTGAAGCCGACACCGCCGACCTCGAGCGTTTCGCCTTCTTCGAGAAACCGGTCGGGCGTCACTCCTTCGAGCCCCTCGAGCCCGAATCGGGCCGCCTGCTCAGAGATGCTCTCGAGCAGAAACGCATCGCGCCGGTCGGGGCCGATAACCGGCACCGGGCTTTTCTGCTGGCTCTCGAGATGAGCCTTGAGGGCGCGCGCTCCACCCGCGTGGTCGAGATGGCCATGGGTCAGCCAGATGGCCTCGATATGAAGGCCGAGCTCGGCGATGGCCCGGGCCAGGCGCGGAAAATCGCCGCCGGGGTCGATCACCACCCCGCTTTTGGTGGCGGGGTCGAAAAGAAACGCGCAATTCTGCTGAAAGGGAGTGACGGGGAGGATACGGCAATCGAGGTTCATGATCGTCTCCAAGAAGGGGGTCAGGCAGTCTGCCAGAGCTCCCCCTGGCGGATCACCCGCCCTTCTTTCTCGAGCTTGAGGAGATGGGCGAGGACGTTGCGTTCGGCGGCGCGGCGGAGGGTCGGTTCGACTTTGGCATAAAGACGGGCGGCGAGCTCGCTCACCCCGGCCGGTGCCAGGGCGAGGGCAGTGAAGATTTCCTGTTCCCGGGCTTCGCGATGGGCGAGGAGATCGGCGACGAAGCGCTGCGGCTCGGGCAGAGCAGGCCCGTGGCCGGGAAGATAGAGCCGGTCCTCGCGGCGCTCTGCGAGGCGGCGGAGTTGGGCCACATAAGCGGCCATGTCTCCTCCAGGCGGGCTTACCACCGAGGTCGACCACGCCATCACGTGATCGGCGCTGAACAAAAGCCCATCCCGGGTCGTGAAACAGAGATGATCGGCCGCATGACCCGGCGTGTGGAGCACGCCGAGGCCGGCGATCTCATCTCCTTCATCGAGCCGGATGTCGGGGGTGAGCCCGCTCAGCATCGGCGTGTGATAGGCCGCGAGCGGCGCGCCAGTCTTTGCTTTGAGCGCGGCCACACCGCCCACGTGATCGGGATGGGTGTGGCTGAGCAGAATGAGCCGGATCGGCGCAGGGGCGTAATGCAAGAGGGCCTCGACATGGGCGGGAGCGTCGGGGCCGGGGTCGAGCACGGCAAGACCCGCTTCGGTCACGATGAGGTAGGTATTGGTGCCGTGATAGGTCATCGGGCCGGGATTGGGGGCGACCACTCGCCAAATCCGCCCTTCCTCCACCGTGAGGAGCTTGCCTCGCTCGGGCGGCGGTTCACTCAGAAACGCCATGTCGTCTCGCTTTCCTCTCCATTCCGGCCCGGCGCTTCACGCCGGGAGCAAAGGCCGGGGCCAGCGCCCCTGCGGCGGTCCCTCTTTCGGGATCACGCCCTCTTCGCCTCATCCCCGTCAAGAGACCTGCGCCGGGGGGAGTCCCATCCATGTCATGCGGGCCAGGTTTGCCGCTTTTCATGAATATTCATGAACTGTGCGCGGAGTGGATCTGGGCCGTCGCCGCCATCGTCACCGCTCCCTCGTCGTCCCGTGCCTCGAGGTGATAGGCGTTTTCGCCCTCCGCCCAGCCGATCAGGGTGAGAGGGCGGCCATGAAAAGCAGGCCGCACGCCTCGGAAACGCAGCGTGAGCCGCTCGGGAGTGGCACCGAGATGACGGAAGAGGAGATCGGCGAGCAGGCTCGCTTGCAGCGGGCCATGAACGATGAGGCCGGGATAGCCCTCGATGGTGCGGACATAGTCGAGGTCGTAATGGATGCGATGCCCATTCCCGGTGATGGCCGAATAGCGGAAAAGGAGAACCGGGTCGGGAGTGAGCGTGCGCTGGAACGCTCCGGCCGGGGGCGGCGGGGCAGGTGCGGCAGCCTTGACTGCCGG
>Ga0079046_1000245_pt1 | contig 14543 bp, 15 predicted proteins | sample BED_host_MetaG_FD_76330 | JGI IMG/M metagenome (GOLD analysis project Ga0079046, IMG submission 76330) | Hot spring microbial mat communities from Yellowstone National Park, Wyoming, USA - BED_host_MetaG | ecosystem: Environmental > Aquatic > Thermal springs > Hot (42-90C) > Microbial mats ... | reverse complement strand
TCCTAATATGGGACCAATAATAAGCCCATTGCTAGATGTGAACAGAGAAAGTATTGAAAAAATCAAAACAATCACTCCCCAAGTTCTTGCTCTTTGAAGATCGCCAGAGATTATCTTAACTGCACCTATTATTATTAAAATCCCAAAAATAAAACCTACAGTATCAGGAATTATTGGAGTAGGATTAGGATTAAAAATGCTAGGTGAGTGGGGTGCGTAGAATTCTTGTATCGCTAATATAGAAGTTATAAGTATGAGTATTCCTGCTACAAGAGATAATATGAAAGCAGTAATAGGTTTTTCTTCATCAGATAACATGAAAAAATCAGGCTTTTCTTCAGCCATAAGATTATTTTATATATACATATATAAATTTAACCCATGATACGGGTTAAATTTATTCTAAATTATACTCTTTAGATATGATTCATCAATAGTTTAAATAAAACATGGCCGGCCTTATCCGATTTAATAAATTGGTAGGATCCAGTTTATTCCCCCCAGCCCTTAAATTGCAACCTAAAAGCTGCTTTAGAATTCTATCAATTTCTCCAAAGGACTTGAATAGGCTGTTTATTCCCCTTAATTTCTTGTCGTATAGATATGCAGCAGCCCTCCTAAAGCTTCATCTGAGAGACCATATTTGATAATGACTTCCTGAGGAGAATGTCTAAGAATCCTATGCTTTCGGCCTAGTAATTTGTAAGGCTCATCCATCCATCGATGAACGTGAGGAAATTCTTTGCCTAAGAACAATGGGTCAATGTATCTATGAATTTTATGCTTTGGCATAGATTTTTATGAAATATTCGAATTATAAATATGATGAATCAAACTCAAAAAAAGTCTCATTTAATAAGAAATATAACAATCGCAACAATAGTAATTATTTTGTTTTTTATAGTTGTTAACTATACTTTTCGAAGCTCAACACCTACTACTTTTGCTTTCACCGGCGACACCTACATACTACCTTCAAAATTCGTGGAACTTGACATTATTGTTCCTTATGGTGCCAAAGACATTTCTTTAAGTATTGATTTCTATGTATCGGAGTCAACTAATTTCGTAAATTAGGAAAAAGGTCATCAAGCTTATTTTATTTACAATAGTGGTCAGGTAACAATGGCAAAAGCTACAATAAGTTTGCCAAGACCGGGCATGTATTACATTGTATTTGATAACGCATTTTCTGTATCTGATTTCAAGTTTGTCAGTTATCTAATAATTCTAAGTTACCATACCTAAGCAAGATTTCAGATCAGCAGTATCCTGACAGGGGAGTAAAAGACTGCCTGCTAAGCTTAGCTCAGCTGCCATTAGCTCTATAGAGAGAAAATTTAAATAGGAGTTAATTAAAAATTATCTTGCCCACGCCGACCATAGGGGGCGGGAACCACCCGATCCCTTTCCGAACTCGGAAGTTAAACCGCCTTCCGTAGCTAACTGTAGTACGGTCCGAAAGGCCGTGCGAAGTTAGCTAAGTCGGCGGGGCTTCAAAATAAGTCTTCTTATGTAACAAATTTATGGGGTCGCCAGGATTTGAACCTGGGACCACGCGGTCCCAAGCCGCGCATTCTAACCAAGCTGAACTACGACCCCTAAACTAAATAGTATAAGTTTGAGTATTGTATAAATATTTTTAAAGGCAAAATTTAAAGAGAGGATATTTGGATAATTAATAGTTAAATTGAGAATTATAAAAGTAAATCCTATAAATCCAAATTTAGAGAAAATAAAAATTGCAGCTGAAGAAATAAAAAAAGGAAAATTGGTTGCATTTCCTACAGAAACAGTTTATGGATTGGGAGCAGATGCTACCAATTCTTCCGCCGTATTGAAAATTTTTAAAGCAAAAAATAGACCTATCGATAATCCGATAATAGTCCATATCTATAGAATAGAACAGCTTGAAGAAGTCGCAGTCGATATTCCTGAAAAGGCCTACGATATTGCAAGAAAATTTTGGCCAGGACCTTTAACTATCGTTTTAAAGAGAAATGACAAAATAGCTAAGGAAACTTCAGCTGGATTGGATACAGTTTCTGTAAGATGTCCAATGCATCCCATAGCTTTAGAATTGATAAAGCAATCTCTAACACCAATCGCTGCACCTAGCGCTAATAAATCGGGAAGACCTAGTCCAACTACTGCAAAACATGTAATAGATGATCTAGGAAATGAGGTAGAGGTTATAATAGATGGAGGAAGAACTCTTTTTGGTGTTGAATCGACAGTGATAGATCTAACTCAAAATCCACCAGTACTTTTAAGACCTGGAGCTTTGCCTGTGGAAGTTATCGAAAAGGTTATAGGAGAAATTAAAATTCCAGAGTTTGCTAAAGGTTTTAAAATGGATTTAGAAAAAGTAAAAATACCTTCTCCAGGTGTGAAATATAGACACTATGCGCCAATAAAGCCATTAATTTTAGTTGAAGGAGAAGAAGAGAAAAAAATCGAAGTCATTAAAAAGATTATAAATGAGAATAAGAATGAAGGATTGAAGGTCGGTTTACTAGCTTGTAAAGAAACAATCGAGAAAATTGGAATAGAAGATATTGAAAAGGGAATACTTGGGCCGAAGGACAATTTGTTTGTAGTAGCTTATAATCTTTTCTCAAGAATTAGAATGCTCGAAAGCAATGTAGATGTTATAATTGCAGAGGGATTTCATGAATTTGGAATCGGATTGACTATAATGAATAGATTAAGAAAAGCTGCTAGCGAAATTATAAGAGCATAGTTTCTAAAACATTTTTCTAAGTTAACTTTAATTATTGTAGCTAGATAGTATTAATTATTATGGAGCTTAAATTCATCGGTGGTTGTACTATAGGTAAGCCGAATTTGATAGTAATTAGCCATAATAAAGAAGGGATTGTATTAGATTGTGGTTTTCAATATGAAATGCCTCCTTTTGATAAAATAGATGTAGAGGTAAAACATATATTCATATCACATGCTCATGCAGATCATATAGGAGGAATAACTATACTTAAAAGAAAATTCCCTGAAGCAAAAATATACATGAGCGAACCTACAAAGGAAATAGGGAAGATAACTCTAGGAAGTTTAGAGATTAAATCGAAATACAGGATACCACAGAAAGAGATAGAAGAAGTTTTAAATGATGTTACGATCTTGGGAGAAGGGGATATAATCAAAATAAATGAAAATATTAAGGTTCAGCCAATTAGTGCAGGTCATTTACTTGGTGCTTTTTCTTATCTGTTTAAGATAGATTCACATAACCTTTTTTATACAGGAGATATCAGTTTAGGTAATCTTCCTCTGGCGGGTAATATTTCTTTAGGTTATCAAGAGATAGATTTAGCTATTTCTGAAAGTAACTTTACCTTAGGAGAAGAAAGCTTTATTGAAAGTGCTTCTAAGATAGCAAATCTCGTAACAAATGTAATTAAAATAAAAGGGAAAATTGTTATGCCTATGCCAGCAGCAGGAAGAGCACAAGAAATAGCAACGTTCTTAGCTTACAAAATGATATTAAATGATATGCCTTATGTACCAATTTACGTCGACGGAAGCATAAAAGATGTCATGAATATTTATGATAGATATGTTGGGAAGCTTAGAGGATACTTAAAAGATTATTACATCAATGCAAGGCGTTCTGGAATAATTAAAAGTGTAAATGATGATATGCGCAAAAGCTTGCTAACTTCAGATAAACCATGTATTATAATGACGACCTCTGCTAACCTTAAACACGGACCAAGCCTGATTTACGTACAAAATACAATAATGGACGATAGATCAATGATACTTTTTACAGGCAAAGTCGAAGATAAAACTTTGGCTAAGAAAATTTTGAATTCTAAAAGAGGAGAACTGATAGACTTCAACGGTATTGCTTTAGGAAGGAAATGTAACATTCAACTTGTTGAGATAAATGAGCACGGAACTGTTGGTGAATATATAAAACTAGTTCAAAGAAGCCCAATAAGGGGATTAATACTAATACATGGAAACGACATAATTAAAAACTATTTAACTCAGTTTTTAATTAAGGAGAAGAAAAACTTATATTTGAATGATCCTAAAGAGTTCGATGTTATTGATTTTGATTTACTTGTGAAATCCTACAGCAAACAAACAGAAAGTATGGATGTTGAAATTATTGAGTATATAATAGAAAAACTTGTAGAAGATTTAAGAAGGGAATATGATAGAACAAGAAGTTTAAGCGATTTAATTTTTAGCAAAGCAATGGAAGAACAAGAGATTTATAGCTACATCAAGAACAAAGAAAACGCTAAAGAAGTATTCTTTATTTTCTTTAGGTATGCTACAAAATTTTCCTTCATAAAGGAAGAAGGTGTAATAGATTTCAGGTTTGCATCTATAATCCTAGATAAAGTAAGCAGGGAAATTGAAAGAATTATGGGAAAAGGTACTGTAAAGGAATTATTCAATCAATTAAATGAAACAGCCCCCAAGTTCTTCAAAAATATAATACTTAGAGGTGGTACAATGAAAGCTCAATTAGGAATAACTATACCAAGCAAACAACATTTAATTAAGACTTTAGAAAGTTTTCAGAATAACTTTTCAGCCTTTGAGGTAAAGTCTCCTACTTTAGAGGAAATAGAAAAACTATGTAGAATTGAAGTTGCTCAGGATCCTTCATTAAAATTAAATTATGAAAAAATATTTAGTAAATAATAGTTTGCCGGGGTCATCTAGCCTGGTTAGGATGCCGGACTCATAATGCATGAAGGGGCAGGCATGCGTGAAATCCGGTGCCCCGGGTTCAAATCCCGGCCCCGGCATATGAATATGATACAGCTAAAATTCGAACTATATTAACTATGAAGATAGCTATAATTGGGGCTGGACCTGCAGGAGCTAATGCTGCTTACTGGGCATCAAAAGAGGGTCATCATGTTGAAATATATGAAAAGGAAAGCATTCTGGCAAAGAAGCCTTGTGGAGAAGCTATATTTAATGAAGGTTTTAAATTCGTTTACTTTAAACCTGAAGAAAGCAAGAGTATCTTGAATTACGTTGACAAGGTTGAAGTTTATTATGAAGACGAGTTTCTTATAGAGACTGAGACTAAGCCTTATTTTGGTTATACTGTTCAAAAGTCATTTTTCTTAGAAGAAATAATGAGAGAAGCGGTTCAAAACGGTGCTAAGTTCTACAGGAAAACTTTTGTTGAAAAATTTGATACGAAAAGATATGACTTGGTAATAGATGCTGCAGGATACTTGTCTTTTCTAGCTAGAAGAGAAGGACTTAATTACAACGGTTATAAACTCGCACCTGCCTTTAGAGGTTATGGAAGAACTGATAAAATAAGGGAGGATACTCTGTATATTAGCTTGTTTAAATTAGGCTATGCTTGGATATTCCCTTACGGAAAGAATAAATGCAATTTTGGAATAGGCGGGCATATAAGTAATAAAAAAGAACTTGAAACAAGACTATCAAGATTCCTTAAAAAATTTGAAGTTGAAACAATTAGTAAATTAGAAGGAGCAGGTTTTCCAGCACTTGGGCCACTAGATAAGTTAAAGATCGGAAACATAGTAGTAGCTGGAGATTCTGCTGGCATGGTCATGCCAATAAGCGGTGAAGGAATAAGATTTGCCCTTTTTGCAGGTAAGTATGCTTTTAAAGAAAACTATGAAGAAATATTCAACAAGACCTATTATAAAAAGCTTAAAACTGGAGTAAAGTTGTTGAATTTCTGGTTTGGGATGAGTAAAGAGGAACTTATAAAAGCAATAAAGACGTTGGATACAAGAACATTGATTGAAATATTTTTAGAAGCTAAAATTCCTAGTATATTTAAGATGTTAAAGTTACTAAAGGATATAAACTTAAGTAAGAAAATTATCAATATATTATCTTCAAAATGACTTTCTGGATAGATTTTTTGACAGCAAAGCAAGCAATTTTTTTCAAATACTTTATGGAAAGATACAATTGCATAGCCACAACTAGGCAATATTCTGAATCAGTAACTACTATGAAAAATATAGGAATCAAGGCTGATATTATAGGAAGGCATGGGACAAATTTAATTGAAAAACTTATATTCAGTGTTGAAAGAACAAAGCTCTTATTGGATTGGTTTTTAGAAAAAAAGCCCAATGCACTGATAAACCACGGAAGTGTAGAAGCGTCGAGAATCGCTTTCCAAGCTGGGATACCAATCTTTGATTTCAATGATACGCCTGAATCGATATATGTTGCAAAGCTGGTATGCCCTTTAACAACTTTAATGATAGTACCAGAAAATTGTAGAAATGAATTTAAGAAATATGGGGCAGAAAGGGTTATTGAATATGAAGGATTAACGCAAGTAACTTGGTTAAGAAGACATAAAGTTGATTATAATATACTAAATAAATTAGGCTTTGATGAAAACAAGATAACCGTTTTAGTAAGAGACCCTGCTTATTATGCATCACATATAGAATCAAATCATGATACATTTCTAAATTTGGTAAACGAATTGAAGAAATTTGAAAAAGAAATTAATCTTATTCCTATAGAGAGGTACAAAGGTAAATTCTTAGATGTTCAAAGCTTGTTGCACAAATGTGATATTGTAATAGCTACTGGTACTATAGTAGGAGAAGCAATTTTGTGTGGCGTTCCTCTAGTTATTGATTACTTTCCTGTTCTTCAAAAAATGTATGAAAAATACGCTAGAGAAGGCTTAATGCTTCACTTAACAAACAAAGAAATGATAATAAGAGAGGTCAAATCCTTCTTATCGAACCCAAAGAAAAGAAAAGAAATTTTGTATAACAAATTGGAAGATCCTCTTGATATATTCGATGAAATATTAAAGAAGGAATTTCCTCAGTTAGTAAGTTGAGGATAAAAATTCTTGCAGGGGAAACATTGGGAACAAGATCTTTATGCACAACTATAGAAACTAATGATGCAAGAATACTTATTGACCCAGGAATTGCCTTGGGCAAAAGGTTTGGTCTTTATCCTCACTATTTAGAATACGAAAAATTATATGAAGGAAGGAAGCTTATAGAGAAGGAAGCTGAAAAATGCGATCTCGTTCTTGTATCTCATTATCATTACGATCATTTTACACCTTTTTTCGATAACATAGATAATGAATGGACCTTCGCTGATAGTTTAAGTGCTGAAAGAATTTATAAAAATAAACTTGTTTTTACAAAAGATCCTGAAAACAACATTAATAATAGTCAGAGGAATAGAGGTAAACAATTCGTCAAATCATTGCAAAAATACAACATAAGATTTAGAATATGCGACAATTCTAGTTTTAAAGTAGGTAAAACGGAAATAAAGTTTTCAGAACCCGTTTTTCATGGAGAAGAATTTACACCGTTAGGCTATGTTGTAATGTTTATAATAAAAGACGAAGACGAAAAGTTAGTATTTGCATCAGACACAGAAGGACCAATGAATGAAAAAGCATTAAAAATAATAGAAAAAGAGAAACCTGATTACTTGATAATAAGCGGGCCACCGTTGTATCTAGTGAACTATGAGGTTTCTACTACTAACTTTCAAAAAGGAATTGATAATCTAAAGCATCTTACAAAATATATCAAAAATATTATTGTAGATCATCATCTTCTTAGAAGTAAAGATTCCCTGGTTTTGATAGAAGAGATAAGAAAACATGCTTTAAATCATGATTGCAATGTTTTTATTATTTCAGAATTTATGGGAAAGGAAAAAGAAATGCTCGAATCTATAAGAAAAGATCTTTATGAAATGTATCCCCCGAAAAAGGAGTTTGAAGAATGGATAAAGAAAAGGGAAGGATTGCCTCCTATTTTTAGAGAAGAAATTTAGTATTCTCTTAAAGGTTTAATTTTTATTATAACCCTCTTATCTCCAGGTCTACGCCATGGATATCTATCCACATTTAAATATTTCTTAGCAAGTTTATCGATATGTTCTTCTGCACCTTCAAAAGTTATTTCTTCAACTTCTCCTTCTATACAAACCCTATTGTATGGGTCAGAATTATCAATCACTGTTAAGCCTACTTTAGGATTTTTCCTGATTATTTTTATCTTCTTTCTATTTTCTGTCGTATTTATTAAAACGTATTTGCCATCGGTATCAACCCACACTGGTGTAACATGAGGAAAACCGTCTTCTTTAACAGTAGCTATTACGCCAAAATTTCTATCCAAAAGTAACTTTATTGCCCTTTCGGACAATGTAATCATGTTATGTGAGTAGATTATGAACTTTATAAAGATTACTGTCTCTTTAAAAGAAGATAAGTAGAATATTGAGGAGAAAATAACTGAACTCAATCTCATTAACAAGAGAAAAATCGATTTTATATGAGACTCTTAAAAAGTTGGGAAAAATTTAAATTTTAGATTTTAAGAAAATTTCATATGAAAAAGGTAATATTTTACGGAATAGTAGTTTTAATAGTATTTATAATATCACCAATTTTAGGATTAATTGTAATAACATCTATATTAATATACAAATTGATTAAAAGTAAAAATAAGAAAAATGAAAAGAGTGTTAGTAAAATTAAGGAATTTATATTGGGAATTATAAGCAAGAAATATGAAAAAATAACATTATTAGAAAAAATTGAGATTTATAAAACAAAAAACGATATAAAGATTATGAGAAAAGGATTCAATTGGTCAATAATTATTTGTCTTTCTCTTTATATTCCTAACGATGTAAATATTGATATTAAGAGGCTTTCTGAAATAGCCTATGAATTAAATTTTGCTTTCGTTATCTCCAACCCAAATCAAGCAAAGTTAATCATAAGAGAAAACGTGTTTTCATTAAAGCTGAACAAAAATGTACTCAAATCTAAAATATATTCATTAGCAGGTAAAGCAAGATTTTTAGTAGGTTATTTTGAAAATCTAAATTGTAAAGTTGATTGGGATGAAGGATTAATCGATGAGGTTCAATTGATATGATGCTTTGCAACCGCGAGCTTATTTTATCTGATCCTATTAGTTCGACAATTTTCATGATAAAACACATTAAAAATGTTGCTGAAAAAGGGAAGAAAGTTTTTGTTATTGATAACAAAGGCATTATTTCCAACAATTTGGAAATGGAAAAGATTAGCTTAAATAAAATCTCTTTGCTGAATAACCAAAGTTTTGACATTATAAGGATAATCGATGTTTTGTCTGCGAGCTTAAACTTGAAAGAAGAAGAAAGAACTTTGTTACTCTACTCAATTTATAATTTGAAGGAAAGTAAGTTAAAAATAAGCAAGATTATCGAGAAAGTTGCTTCGATTATGAATGCTTTTGTAAATTACTCATCTTACTTAGTAAAATTGCAAGAGATAATAGCTAAACTTTCTGAGATACAAGATTTAGATAATATTCTTGCTAATGAAAACAGCATCGACATTTTTGAAGAGTTGGAAAAGAAAGATTGCATAATAGTAAATATATCAAATGTAAAAAACTTCAATTTAAGAATATTCTTGACATTGCTAATTTTAGATTTTGTTGCAAACGAAAATAAAACTGATATGAATATTTTTGTCGACAACACTGAAGGAAAATCGATATTATGCTTGAATGAGGAATTTATCTGCAGGCTATTAGATGAGCTAGCTTTTAATAATATTTCCTATTGTTTCTCAGCTTGTTTGGAAGAGTTAAACGATAAGTTATATTCAAGATTTTCCAGAATTTATTACATAAGCTATAATAACTCTATTGGTATAAAGAATTGCTTCATTGATGGTTCTCCTTTCAATTTAGTTGTTATAGAGAATAATAAAGTAACAAACAAGAGTATAATCAAGTTTGGAGATATAACGCTAGAAAGAGGGAAAGCGGTTACTCCTAAGGCTAAAGAAATCAAAACCTTGCTTGAAATAAACTACGGTAATTTGGCAGATTTAATAGCTGATTTAATAATAGAGATTGAGAAAAACGTTGTAAGAAGAAGCGAAATCAAACACTTGATGAGTTCTCTTGGATACTTTATCGATGATTGGGATAATTTAATCGATACTTTGTTAAGGGATGGACTTTTAGAAGAAAAGCTTTTCTCTGGGATTAAGAAAATAATTCCAACATATAAAGGAATTTTTATGGCTAACGAACATAAGAATCTAAAATGAAGAAATTAACAACGGGTATTCCTGAATTTGATAGAATAATAAACGGGATAGAATGTGGCTCAATCACTCAAATATTTGGAGAATTTGGAACAGGAAAAAGCATTATAGCCCAACAACTTTGTGTTACAGCCCAATTACCTGAAAACAAAGGAGGATTGGAAAGCAAGTCCATATTCATAAGTACCGAGAAATCTTTTTATCCACCAAGGATAGAAAAAATTGCTATAAGATTTAACCTACAACCTTCTACGGTTTTAAAAAACATATTTATAAAGGAAGTTTCTTCTTTAAAAGAACAGATTCTTGCTTTGGAAATAGCTGAGAAAATTATTGAAAACTATGGAATAAAATTACTTATTATAGATTCAATATCTGCTTTTTTTAGAAGTGAATTTGCTGAACAGAATCTTCTAGCCTTAAGACAACATGAGATCAGAAATTTTTTAGAAAGATTAATAAGCATTGCCGAAAAGAAGGAAGCTGCCTGCGTTGTAACCAATCAAGTAACAGAAGGAGAAGCTGAGAATAGATGGGAAAAGAAACCTGTAGGTGGCAATTTAATAAACAAATATTGCAGAAAAATAATTGAATTGGGCAAAATAGGAAATAAAAGATATGCGAAGCTATATGATTCGCCGAATTTGGATGAAAATTATTTTTTATTTGAAATTAGAGAAGATGGAATATATCCTGCTTAGAAAAATTAAGCTGGCTGATTTATCTTTATTGCTTTAGTTGGACAAGCTATTTCACAGGCCATGCAGAAAATGCAGTTCTGCTCCCTTATTGGAAATGCCTTATCGGTTCTATATTTCTCCCAAAGCTCTTTATCTTCAGGCTTATTAGGATCGATAACTCTGTCGTTTCCAGTTCCGTATTTACCTGGATTTAAGAACCATTCAAATACGTTTACAGGACAGACATCCATGCATACTCCATCAGCTACACAAGCTTCAAAGTCCACCATAACAATTGTACCATATATACCAAGTTGGGTAGGATAAGGCTTTCCTTCAGCGTCCAATCTTTGCATTCCTCCGGCCCTTATTTTAATGCCCATATGTTCACCGGTTACTGGATATTCATCTGGCTTATTGATTACATCTGGATCGATAGGTTTTGGCTTATAATCAACAGGTCTGGTCATACTTGCTCTTGAATACTTTAAATTCTATATAAATATACCACTTACATTTAAGTGGTTTTTTGCTAATATTTTTTCAGTGTATAAACCAGCAGAAGATTCATATTTGCTCTTAAATGAAATTATCAAGAAAAAAGGCGAGGTTTTAATCGATGTAGGGACAGGTAGTGGTTACATTGCGATTAATTCAAAGGATAATTTTAAATTGATTGTCGCAACAGACATTGACAACAAATCAATCAAGGAAGCAAAAGAAAAAACAAGAAATTGCTATAACATTGATGTAGTTCAATGCAACCTATTTGATCCGATTAGAGCCAATACCTTCGATTTTATATGTTTTAATCCTCCTTATTTGCCTAGAGATGAATTTAAAACCGATATCGATACACAAACAGTTTACATAAATTACAATGGAAAAAATATCATAGAAGAGTTTTTGGAAAAATTTTTAGAAAAAGCTAAAAAAGCTAAATGCTACGTTGTTTTATCGTCTTTGACAAATTTGGATGAAATTTTAAATGAAAATATAAGAAAAAAGTTACATTTTAAAGAAGTTGCATCGAAGAGTTTTTTCTTTGAAAAAATTTCTGTTTTTGAAATTTCAATATTGCCCTCTTAATTTATATGCTTCGACTACTCTGCTTACTGCAAGAATTAAAGCAGCCGTTCTGTTATCAACTTTATATTTTGCAGCTGTTTCATTCACGTCTTTAAAAGATTTTACAATTTTTTCCTCCATTCTATTCAAGACTGTTTGTTCATCCCATTGTACTTTCTGGAAATTTTGAACCCATTCGAAATAGCTAACTGTAACACCTCCAGCATTTGCAAGAATATCAGGAACTACGTATATGCCTTTCTTAAATAAGATCTCATCTGCTTCAGGCGTTGTAGGACCATTTGCTCCTTCGACTATTATTTTAGCTTTAATTTGATCAGCATTGCTTGCGGTAATCTGATCCTCCAATGCGGCAGGAATGAGCACATCACATTCAGAGATTAACAAAGCTTCATTAGAGATTTTTCTTCTTTCGCGATAACCAACAACTGTACCGACTTTTTTCTTGTATTCCATTAAATCCAAAGGATCAAGCCCTTCTTTATCATAAATTCCTCCCTGTGAATCACTGATAGCTACTATTTTAGCTCCCCATTTATAAAGCCTTTCAGCTGCATAGTAACCAACATTTCCGAAACCTTGTATCGCGATTGATATCTCTTTCATGTCTTTGTTAAATAATTTCGCAGCTTCTTTAACACATGCTGCAACTCCGTATCCTGTAGCTTGCGTTCTACCAAGTGAGCCCCCTAATTCGATTGGCTTACCAGTAACGACACCGTATGCAGGATAACCTACAATTTTAGAATATTCGTCGAATATCCAAGCCATTGTTTGAGAATCTGTATAAACATCGGGAGCTGGAATATCCAATTCAGGACCTATATCTTTAGCAATAAACTGGATAAACTTCCTCGTCATCCTTTCCTTTTCATTTGTTGACATATATTTAATAGGACATGCTATTCCCCCCTTTCCTCCTCCAAATGGTATGTCTATAACAGCACATTTCCAAGTCATCCACATAGACAGAGCTAATACTTCATCTAATGTAACATCTGGGTGATATCTTATTCCACCTTTGTAAGGACCTCTAAAGTTATTATGCTGAGCTCTATAACCTGTGAAAACTTTGACTGAACCATCATCCATTTTAACAGGGATATTTACTGTGATTACCTTTTGGTGCCTTTTTAAAATCTCAAGAATATGTGGTTCCAGCTTAAGAAAATTCGATGCTTTTTCAAGTTGCTTCAGCGCTCCTTCAAATGGAGAATACTTTGCAGGCATATGATACCATCTTTGGAAATAAATAAATATTTTTAAGCTAAGTCAATCGATATCTTTCTCCATAAGATAACCAACTTCCTTGAAATTCAAGCTTTTATAGAATTTTATACCTTCTTCATTATCCCTCCAAACGATAAGCCTTATTGACTTGATTCCTTCCTTTTTAGCCAATTCTTCTACTGCTCTTAATAGCATTGAACCTATACCTTTCTTTCTATAATCTGGAAGAACGTAAATATCACTAACATAACACCATTTTTCCTTTACTTTAAAAGGGTCTGAAGCATTTAGATTAAACATTATGTAGCCAACGATCCTGCCATCATCCTTAGCAACCATTATCGATCTTCTGTCTCTGGCCAAAACGTTTCCTGCTAATTCAATCCAATACTTTCTATTAATATCGTTATGCAAAATTTTATTATCGCTAACCTTAGGTTCCGTTAGAAATTTTATAGCTAATTTTGATAAATCTTCTATATCCTTTAAATCAATAAATTCGATCTTTATCATAAAATTATAATGAAATAATTGCTTATTATCAGTTAGCGGGGGTTCCCGAGCCAGGTCAAAGGGGCAAGGTTCAGACCCTTGTGCGTAAGCGCTGCGTGGGTTCAAATCCCACCCCCCGCAATTATTCGAAAGGAAATCTTATAATTTACTAGAAAGAATAAATATTATTAATGCTTGCAAATGCTTTAGATGAATATAAAAAGTACTGTAATGATGAATATCAAGATTACGTTATTTATTCTAGGTTGGCTAAAAGAGAAAAGAATAGTGTAAAAAGAAACATTCTAGAGAAATTATCAAATCAAGAATATGAACACTATAAGTTTTGGAAGAGCTTTCTGGACGAAAATTATGAGCCTAAGATAAACAGTTTTATAATTCTTACAATATCCCTTTTAAGGCTTTTGTTCGGAACAACTTTTAGTTTAAAATTCTTGGAAAGACATGAAGAAAAAGTTATTTCAAGCTACGAGAAATTTTTGAACGTTATACCTGAATCAAAAAGGGATAAACTTAAGGAGATTCTTGAAGATGAAAAAAGTCATGAGAAAACATTAATGAGCCAGCTAGAAGGTAACTTTGTAAAATACTTCGGTTATGTTGTTTTAGGATTAGCTGATGCTATAGTTGAAATAAGTGGAGTTCATGCTGGATTTCTCGGAGTAACGAGTTCAACACTCATTGCTGGAATAGCAGGACTTGTTGTTGGAGTATCCGCATCGATAGCAATGGGTTCAGCAGCCTTTCTACAGGCTAAACAAACTGTAGGAATGAAACCTTTTACTTCAGCAATTTCAACAGGTCTTTCATATTTAGGCGCAGCAGCACTTTTAGCTTTTCCTTACTTCCTTACTGAAATAATGATAATAGCTTTCATAGCTTCAATATTAATAGCTATTTTAATGACAGGCTATTTCACATTTTAT
>Ga0079046_1000237_pt1 | contig 14751 bp, 8 predicted proteins | sample BED_host_MetaG_FD_76330 | JGI IMG/M metagenome (GOLD analysis project Ga0079046, IMG submission 76330) | Hot spring microbial mat communities from Yellowstone National Park, Wyoming, USA - BED_host_MetaG | ecosystem: Environmental > Aquatic > Thermal springs > Hot (42-90C) > Microbial mats ... | reverse complement strand
GCGAAGGGCACCGCCGCCGGTGAGGGCTCAGGCAAAGGAGGCGCCCACTCCGTCCCGCATCGCGCGCAGCGGACGCGGGGATGGCCGGCGAGCGCTTCCTCCGGCACCTCATAGGCGGCATGGCATCGAGGGCAGACGAGGTGCATGCGTTTCCTCTTGCGATCTTTCCCGACCATAGCGGGCGGCGGGCAGGGAACAAGGGGGGCGATTTGCCGGGCGGGGCAGGGCTTGGCAAAACCCGCGGGCGAGGAGAAATGGAGCGATGATCCGGTTTCGCGGCGTGGGATTTTCCTATGGCGGGGAAGGGGCGGCCCCCATTCTCCGCGAGGTGAGTTTCACCGTTCCGGAAGGCGGGTTCCGCTGGCTGCTCGGCCCTTCCGGAGCGGGCAAGAGCAGCCTGCTCAGGATCATCTACGCCGCCGCCCGTCCCACGGCAGGGGCGGCCGAAGTGCTCGGCGTGGAGATCGGCCGGGCGACACGGCGCGCGCTCGTCGCCCTGCGCCGTCAGATCGGGGTCATCTTCCAGGATTTCCGCCTCCTCCCCCACCTCTCCGCCTTCGACAACGTCGCCCTGCCGCTTCGCCTGATCGGCCGGCCCGAGGCGGAGATCCGCGCCGACGTCACCGAAATGCTGCGCTGGGTGGGGCTTTCCAGCCGTCTCGGGGAACGGCCGCCGCTGCTTTCGGGGGGGGAGCAGCAGCGGGTGGCGATCGCCCGGGCGGTGATCACCCGTCCCCGCCTCATCGTCGCCGACGAGCCGACCGGTAATCTCGACGAGGTGCAAGCCGAGCGGATCATGCAGCTGCTCGTCGAACTCAACCGGCTCGGCACCGGCGTCATCGTCGCCACCCACCACACGGCTTTTCTCAGCCGCCATCCCGCGCCCGTCCTCCGGCTGGAGGGAGGGCGCCTCATCGACGAGGACGGCGCATGAGTGAGAAAGAGCGTCCGCGGCCGCGCCGGCGCGTCGACGAGCTCGGTCTGCGTTCGGCCTTCGCCGAGCGTTCGCTGCCCTTTCTCGTCGCCGCGATGGCTTTCCTCGGGGCGCTGGCCGTGGCGGGAATGATGGGGGCACAGGCGCTCGCCCGCCATTGGGAAGGGGGGGGTCTTGCCACTCTCACCCTCGAGGTGCCGAGCCCCGATCTCCGCGCCGGTGAGGCGACCCGTCGCGAACGGGTCGAGGCCGTGCTGCGCGCCAGCCCTGCCGTGGCCTCTTTCCGTTCCCTGGAAGGCAAAGATCTCGAGCGCCTGCTCGCGCCTTGGCTCGGCAGCGGTCGGCAGCTCGACCTGCCGCTGCCTTTGGTGATCGAAGTGAAGCTCGCGCCGCAAGCGGACGCCGCGCCGCTCATTGCCGCGCTCACCGCGCTCGACCCCACTCTCTCGGTGACCGAGAATGCCCGCTTTCTGCGGCCGCTCGTCGTGCTCGCGCGCAGTCTCGAGGCCTGCGCCGCGCTCGCGCTCACGGTGATGGGAGGGCTTGCCATGCTGGTGGTGGCGGTGGCGACCCGGGCGGTGCTCGCCGCCCGCCGCGACAGTCTCGAGATCATCCACGGTCTCGGCGCGAGCGATGGCTATATCGCGCGGCGGGTGGCCAACCGGGTGGGGCTCCGCGCCTTGAGCGGCGGCTTCGGCGGAGTGCTCGCCGCAGGACCCGTTCTCTTTGCCCTCTATGATCTCGCCAGCCCTTTCCGCGGGCTTACCGCTGGCGGGGGCGGAGGGCCGGCTCCGGACTGGTTCGCCCTTCTCCTGCTTCCGCCGGTCGCAGGCGGGATCGGCTGGACGAGCGCTTTTCTCACCGTTCGGCAATGGCTGCGCCGGCTTCCCTGATGCGCCGGGCCGTCCGCCACCCTCTCTTGCTGCTCGCTGTCTTGGCGCTCGCCGCCTGGGGGGCGGGGTTTGCCGGATTTCTCGTCTCTCTCGGGACGTGGTCGGCGCCCCGTTCCGAACCCGGTGCGGCCGATGGGATCGTCGTCCTCACCGGAGGAGCGGTACGGATCGATGAGGGGTTTCGGCTCCTGCGGATGGGCAAGGGGAAGGCGCTTCTCATTTCGGGGGTGGGAGAGCGGTTCAACAGTGCCGAGCTTTCGTCCGAAACCCGCCGTCTGCTCGCCGATCCGGCGCTGGCTGCGGCGGTGACTTTCGGGCACGCGGCGACCTCCACCCGCGGCAATGCCGAGGAGGCGCGGGCCTGGGCGGAAGCGCGGGGGTATCACGCCCTCATCCTGGTCACTGCGAGTTATCACATGCCGCGCGCCCGGGTCGTTTTCGCGCGGGCCATGCCCGGGGTGAGGATCGAGCCGTGGGCGGTCTCGCCGCCGGCCATGCGCACCCCTTGGCGTCCGGCCACGCTTCGCTTACTCGCTCTCGAATATACCAAATACCTGCTCGCTCTGGCCGGCCTCGACCGCCTGGGCGGTGAAGGGGGGCGCAGATGAAGGTTTTCCTGCGGTCGCTGGCCTTCAATCTCTACTTCGTGGGGCTGACCGTGGTCCTCGGGATCGCGGGGTTCGGCGTCCGCTGGTTCGCTCCCGACCGCGCCCTCGCCTATGCCCAGTTCTGGGCGCGGCTGGTCCTCGCCGGTCTCCGGCGGCTCTGCGGGATCTATCCGGTGCTGGTGGGGGCGGAGCATCTGCCCGCGGCGGGGCCGGCTCTCCTCGCCTCACAGCATCAGTCGGCCTATGACACGCTGGTCTGGCTCACCCTCCTGCCCAAGCCCACCTACGTGATGAAGCAGGAGCTCCGCTACATCCCGCTCTTCGGCCCGCTCACGCCGCTCGCCGGCATGATCCTCATCGACCGTAAGGCCGGGGTTCAGGCGTTACGGGCGCTGCTCGCTGCGACCCGCCGGGCGGTGGCGGAGGGGCGGCAGATCATCATCTTCCCCGAAGGAACACGGGCCCGTCCGGGCGAGCGGCTGCCGCTGCAGCCGGGAGTGGCGGCGATGGCGGCGGCGGCACGGCTTCCGGTCATTCCGGTGGCGACCGACTCCGGGTTGCGCTGGGGACGGCGCTCTTTTCTCAAGCGGCCGGGACCGGTGCATCTCATCGTGGGGACCCCGATCGCCGCGGATGGCTCGCGCGAGGCACTGCTGGAGGCGATCCGCGGGGCCTGGGACCGCGCGATGGCTGTGGATAGCGCTGTGGAAAAAGCCCCGGAGAGGGTGTGAAAAACTGCGCAAATCTCATTTAAATCTTTGTTTTTCAAGGATTATAACGGCGGCGGGAGAGAGGGGCGCAACCCTCCCCGGATGTGGAAAAATCAAGGAGGGTCAAGGCGTTGAGCCCTAACCCTGCCGCGGAGGGGCTCCCCGCGGGTCGAAAGTGCCTCAGGCCAGGCGCCGCCCCCGCGTCTCCGGCAAAGCGAAGGCAGCGAGGAAGAAGAGGCCGTAGGCGAGAGCGGCGAAGACGGCGATGGCATGCCCGAGCCCGAGATGGGCGGCGAGATAGCCGATCAGGGTGGGAAAGAGGGCGCCCATGCCGCGGCCGAAATTGTAGCAGAACCCCTGGCCGGAGCCGCGCACGGGGGTGGGGTAGAGCTCGGTGAGGAAAGGGCCGAGCCCCGAGAAGTAGCCGGAAGCGAAAAATCCCAAAGGAAAGCCGAGCCAGAGCATCAGCCCATTGGGAATGGGCAGCGCGGTATAGGCGAGGACGACGAGGATCGCGCCGGCCGAGAAGAGGAGGAAGAGAGGGCGGCGGCCGAGACGGTCGGCGGCCCAGGCGCCGGTGAGGTAGCCCGCGAAACTGCCGAGGATGAGGAAGGCGAGATAGCCGGTCGAACCCACCACCGAAATCCCGCGGCTGGTCTTGAGAAAAGTGGGAAGCCAGGTGGTGATGGCATAATAGCCGCCCTGCGCGCCCATGGAGGCGAGGGAGGCGAGCGCCGTCACCGGCAGGAGATCGGGGGCGAAAATGCGCCAGAGCGAAGGCGCGCCGTGGCGGGCGGCCTCGGCACGGGCGGCGCGGGCGATCGGAGGCTCGGCCACGCGGCGGCGGATGAAGAGGGTGAGGAGGGCGGGGAGGGCGCCGAGCGCGAACATGGCCCTCCAAGCGAAAGCAGGAGGGAAGAGGGAGAAAAGCAGCGCTTGGGCCAGCACCGCCGCGCCCCATCCCAGCGCCCAGCCCGACTGCACGGCGCCCACCGCCCGGCCGCGGAAAGCGGGGCGGATCACCTCCCCCATCAAAACCGCACCCACTGCCCACTCTCCGCCGAAGCCGAAGCCAAGCAGCGTGCGCAGGAGGAGGAGCGTGCGGAAATCCGGGGCAAAAGCCGAGGCGAGGCTGAAGAGGGAGAACCAAGCGATGGTGATCTGCAGCGTGCGCACCCGCCCGAGCCGGTCGGAGAGGAACCCGGCGAGCCAGCCGCCCACTGCGGAGGCGAGCAGCGTGGCCGTGGCGGCGAGCCCCGCCGCACCTGAGGAGACATGCCAGAGCTCCATCAGCGTGCCGAGCACCAGAGGGTAGATCATGTAGTCCATGCCATCGAGCGCCCAGCCGGCGGCACAGGCGATGAAGGTGCTGCGCTCTCTCTCGTCCATGCTGCGGAAAAAGGTGCCAAGCCCGCTCCCGCGCGAGGAGGAGGGGGTGTCTGCGGCGGTGCGATCCGCGGGGCGGGAGGCGGGCTCGGGGAGCTCGGTCTCGGTCATGGTTCGGGCTCTTTCGTCTGGTGTTTCGTTTTTTTCTGCGTCGTCCTTCTTCCCCCGCCGGCGGGGCGGAAGGGGGGCGCCTCAGAGAGTGGCGGCGGCGCGGGCCGCCTGATTGTAGAAGCCGGAGAGGGTGCGCATGAGGCGGGCCGCGGCGAGGATCTCCTCGCCGCTTTCGCCCATCGCGGCGCGGACCGCCTCGACCAGGAGGCGTTCGCGGATTTCGGCATAGCGGGCGCAAAGCGCCGCGCCGCTCGCGGTGGTCTCCACCACGTTTTCCTTACCGCTCCGCCGCCGTCGCACCAGGCCCTGGGCCTCGAGCTTGCGGAGGGCATAGGTGATGAGGTGGGTGTCCTCGATGTCGAGGACGAGGGCGATGTCGGAGAGCCGCTTGGGGCGGTGCCGGTGGTGGACGGTGTGCAGCACCAGCACCTCGGTCGGCGAGAGGCCGGGGGCCCCTGCCGCGGCGGCGCAGCGCACGATCCAGCGCTGGAAAGCGTGGCTGACCAGGGAGAGGCCGAATTCGAAAGCGGAGAGGGCGGGAAGCTGGCCTGCGGCGAGGTGGGCGGAGGACACCACGAGCTCGGCGGCGGAGGGGGGAGAGGGATGATCGGGCGTTTCCATGAGAGAACGTTGACAAATTATCTGCATTTTGTCAAGAAAACGCCATGAAAGAAAACGTCACCCCGCTCACCCCCGGCTGGCAGTTCTGGATCGATCGCGGCGGCACCTTCACCGATATCGTCGCCCACACCCCCGACGGCCGCCTCCTCACCCACAAGCTCCTCTCCGTAAATCCCCGCCGTTACACCGACGCGGCGATCGCCGGGATCAAGACCCTGCTCGGCATTCCGCTCGCCGAGCCGCTGCCCGCCGGAGTGATCGAGGCGGTGAAGATGGGCACCACGGTGGCGACCAACGCGCTTCTCGAACGCAAAGGGGCGAAGGTGCTGCTCGTCGTCGACCGCGGCTTCGCCGACGTTCTCGTCATCGGCAATCAGGCCCGCCCCGATCTCTTCGCCCTCGAGATTCGCCGCCCTCCGCCCCTCTTCGCCCGGGTGGTGGAGATCGACGGCCGGCTCGATGCCGAGGGCCGGGAGATCGTCCCGCTCGATGAAGAGGGGGCCCGGCGCGCTTTCGCCGAGGCCCGTGCCGCCGGTTTCGAGGCTTGCGCCATCGTGCGCATGCATACCTGGCGGCATCCGGCTCATGAGCAGCGGCTTGCTGCGCTCGCCGAGGCGGCGGGCTTCACTTACGTCGCTGCGAGCCACGCCGTGACGCCGCTTCTCCGCCTGGTGCCACGCGGCGAGACCACGCTGGTCGATGCCTATGTCTCGCCCGTGCTTCGCCGTTACGTCGCCGAAGTGACCGAGGCTCTGGCCGGCTCCCGCCTCTATTTCATGCAGTCGAACGGCGGGCTGATCGAGGCGGCGCAGTTTTGTGGCAAGGATGCCATCCTCTCCGGGCCAGCCGGGGGGATCAATGGCGCTGCCCGCACCGCCTCTGCCGCGGGCTTCGACCGCATCATCGGCTTCGACATGGGGGGTACCTCGACCGACGTCGCCCTCTATGACCGCGGCTTCGAGCGGCGTTTCGAAAGCGAGATCGCCGGGGCCCGCATGCGGGTGCCGATGCTGGCCATCAACACGGTGGCAGCAGGCGGCGGCTCCATTCTCCATTTCGACGGGAGCAAGCTCAGTGTGGGCCCCGATTCGGCAGGAGCGGACCCCGGCCCTGCCTGTTACCGCAATGGCGGGCCGCTCACCATCACCGATGCCAATCTTCTTCTCGGCAAGATCCAGCCGCAGCACTTTCCGGCAATCTTCGGCCCCACCGGGGATGCACCGCTCGACCGCGAGGGGGTCGTCGCCGCTTTTTCCCGCCTCGCCGCAGAGGTGAGCCAAACGCTCGGCGTCACCAAGCGGCCGGAAGAGCTCGCCGAAGGGTTCATCGCCATCGCCGTCACCAACATGGCGAATGCGATCAAGCAAATCTCGGTACGCAAAGGGCTCGACCCGCGCGCCTTCACTCTCGTCTGTTTCGGCGGGGCAGGGGGGCAGCATGCCTGTCTGGTGGCCGATGCGCTCGGCATCGAGCGGGTTTTCATCCATCCCTTCGCCGGCGTCCTCTCGGCTTACGGCATGGGGCTCGCCGATCAGGTCGTGATGCGCGAGAAGGCGGTCGAGCGTCCTTTCACCCCCGAACTCATGGACGAGCTCGAAGCGCTCGCCGCCGAGCTCACCGCGGCGGCGGGGGAGGCTCTTCTCGCCCAAGGGGCGGATCCGGCAACCCTTACCACCCGTCTTGCCCTTCATCTCCGCTACGCCGGCACCGATGCTGCCCTTGCCGTTCCCTTCGGGCCATTCGCGGCAATGGAGGAGGCCTTCACTGCCCTTCACCGGCGCCGTTTCGGTTTCGACTCTCCCGGCCGCCCCCTCATCGCCGAGATGATCTCGGCCGAGGTGCTCGCCCCCGGCGCTCCCGTCGAAGAAGAGATCCTTCCGCCGCGCGGCGCCGAACCGCTCGCGCCGATCGACCGGGTCGCGCTTTTCAGCGGGGGGGCTTGGCACGAGGCGCCGGTCTATGACCGTGCGGCGCTCGCTGCGGGCGACGTCCTCACCGGCCCTGCCCTCATTCGCGAGAGTACTGCCACTACGGTGATCGAGCCCGGCTGGCAGGCCGAGGTGAGCCCGCGCAATCACCTCATCCTCACCCGCCGTACGGCGCGGCTTTCGGTACAGGGGAGCGAAGGAGAGGAACAGCGCCCCGATCCGGTGCGGCTCGAGCTCTTCGGCAATCTCTTCATGCATGTCGCTCGTGAGGCGGGGATCGTGCTCGAGAACACCGCGAGCAGCGTCAACATCAAGGAACGGCTCGACTTCTCCTGCGCGCTCTTCGACGGCGAAGGGCGGCTCGTCGCCAATGCACCGCACGTGCCGGTCCATCTCGGGGCGATGGGAGAGAGCGTGCGTACCGTGCTCGCCCGCCGCCGCGGCCAGCTGCGACCTGGCGACGTGATCGCCCTCAACAATCCCTACCGGGGGGGAACGCATCTGCCCGACGTCACGGTGATCACGCCGGTGTTCGACGAGGCGGGGCGCGAGATCCGCTTCTTCGTCGCCTCGCGCGGGCATCACGCCGATATCGGAGGGCTCACCCCGGGCTCGACCCCGCCGCGGTCGAAGACGCTGGAGGAGGAGGGGGTGGTGATCGACGACTTTCTCCTCGTCTCGGGCGGGGAGTTCCGCGAGGCGGAGCTGCGCGCACTCCTCACCGGGGCTCGCTATCCCGCCCGTAATCCCGATCTCAACGTCGCCGACATCAAAGCGCAGATCGCGGCCAACGAGCGGGGGCGCGAGGCGCTCGAGGCGGTGATCGCCGAGTATGGCTGGCCTTTGGTTGCGGCTTATATGCGCCATGTCATGGCGCATGCCGAGGAGAGCGTGCGCCGGGTGATCGACCGGCTGCAAGACGGCAGTTTCCGCTACGAAATGGATGACGGGCGCATACTCGCGGTAAGCTTGCATGTCGATCGCGCAGGACGGCGGCTTCTCATCGATTTCACTGGAACCAGCGAGGAGGATCGCGAGGGCAATTTCAACGCCCCGCCGGCCGTGACGCGGGCGGCAGTGCTCTATGTCTTCCGCTGTCTGGTGGGCACCGACATACCGCTCAACGAAGGCTGCCTCGTGCCGATCGAGATCCAGATTCCGCCCGGGACGTTTCTCAGCCCTTCGCCGGGGCGGGCGGTGGTGGCGGGCAATACCGAGGTCTCGCAGGCCGTATGCAACGCTTTGTTCGGCGCCTTGGGGGCGCTCGCCTGCAGCCAGGCGACGATGAACAATTTTCTCTTCGGCGACGACGTCTATCAGTATTACGAAACGATTTGCGGAGGAAGCGGCGCGGGTGCGGGCTTCGCCGGCTGTGATGCGGTGCAGACCCACATGACCAATACAAGGATGACCGATCCCGAGGTGCTTGAACTCCGCTATCCGGTGCGGCTCGAGACCTTCGCCATCCGCCGCGGCTCGGGCGGGGCAGGGCGCTGGCGGGGCGGGGATGGGGCGCTGCGGCGGATACGTTTCCTCCGTCCCATGACGGCGGTGATCGTTGCCTCCCGGCGGCGGGTGGCGCCATTTGGGCTGGAAGGCGGTGAGCCGGGAGCGAAGGGGGAGCAGTGGATCGAACGGGCCGATGGCCGGCGGGAGGCGCTCGACTATGTCGCCGAAGCAAAACTCGACGCGGGCGATGCCTTCGTCATCGCCACACCCGGCGGGGGCGGCTTCGGCTCGCCGGTGCGGGAAGGATGAAGGCCGGGGGGAGCCCTTTTCGCGTCCGAATGCGGGGAGTGTTTCTCCTCCGGCATCTGTTCGGCCAGCAATGTCTCGAGCGAGGTGTTTTCGATTGCCAAGCTCCTCCAGGCCTTGGCGTCGGCACGTTCATCCCGCTGACTTGCCACGCCATAGGGAGGACGGGGCTTCGCTGAAGCTCAAGATACTCGTGCTCCTCAAATCCGGAGGAACATCTGAAGAGGGCAGCAGCTCGGATGCATCTTCTCTTCGATGTGCCTGACTGAAGGAGGCCCACTGGCCTCAGAAGGGCGTTCTGGAAATCTGGCTTAAATATCAGAAGCTTTTCGAGTAGACCAAGAAGGTTCTCCTCGAGAGACTGAGAGTGTTTGACTTCACCGAAGCGCAACGTATCGGGCTGCACACGGCCAATGGGCAGGAGCGCATCGACCGGAGCGGGGCTTCATAGTCCCGCGATGCGGGTATTTCCTCATTCACCTGCGGCCATCGCGTCGACGATCGAGGCGTCAGTACCCTCTTTTTGGTCAATATCATCAAAATCAGCATCATCAAGATCAGCGTTTGGCATCGACCAAACACGTCTCTCGACGACCGACGGCAGGCGTTCCAAAGCCCCGAGCGGCTCGATACCCATTTCAGATAGCCGTTCTCTGAGTTCCTCTAGAACCTCCTTTTTGCGGAGTGACCATGTCGAAGCGAAGCATCTCCAGAACACCCAGCCAGCGCGCTCGAGTATGCGCTGGCGCTGCATATCCGCCGGCCAGCGGTCCGGGCCATGATACTCGTCTCCGTCGCATTCGATGGCAAGGCGCGTATCGTTCGCTCCTTCCACCACCATGTCGATGCGGTAGGGGCCAACTCTGACCTGAGGTGTGACACGATAGCCGAGACTGACGAGTGATGAATACACGTCGCGCTCGAATTCGGACTCACACAGATCGATGAGGTTCTTTTCTTCACTGGTACCTTCCAATGGCATCCTGAAGTACTCAACGAGCGTGCGGCGGAAGTCCTTCATTAATAAATCTTCGAGCTCGATCGAGCGCACGAGATACATACGATCACGGGCACGGCTGGCAGCAACGTTGAATCTCTGCTCGGCAGTTTTATCAGAAAGCGGACTATGATTTTTGGTATCGGCCACCATGCTCAGGAACATGATGTCGCGCTCGCTGCCCTGGAACACATGAGCGTCACCGCAGGTGAACTTGCGGCGCTCGAGTTCGTCTAGATCTACCCGCCTGATCACCAAGTCATAAATGAATTTGGCTTGTTCGTTTCCCAAGAGCGAGACGACTCCAATGGTGCGATTGCGCAGACTGGGATTACGTAGGATAGCCTCGATCTCAGCCGCGATGAACTCAGCCTCCATCTTGTTGATGTCCCTCCCGTTCCGTATTCCCCCTTCAACGAATACATCGACAAGAGGAGGATCGATACGCTCAGAGGCCTTGGGTACGCGAAGAGGACGAATTTTGTTGTCGTAAAAGGTCTTGTTGCTGTAAGCGATGATGGGCTGGACACAACGGAAGTGCTCCAAGAGCGTCACACGTTGGGCCGCAAAGACGGTGGATGCCGCATCGTACAGAGACTTGTCTCGAGTGAAATCCTGCCCGAAGGGATGATCCGAGAGAAAGCGCTCTCGGAGAGCCATGATCTTGGTTGGCGAGATGAAGCGGCCGTCAGATGAGACCTGCTTGTCGTCCCCCACCACCAGGATTTTTTTACCGCGTAGCACCACCGGTAACGCCAGGATGTTGGACTGGCTGGCTTCGTCCACGATGACCAAGTCGAAGATGCCGAGCTGGTCCGGCATGCTCTCCGAGACCTTGGCGTGACTCATGATCCAGCAGGGAATGGCGCCTTGAGCCTCGCGCATCGCCTTTTGTGCGTCGCGCCGGTAGCGGGGGGCGTTGGGCCCGGTGCCTTTGCCGATCTTTTGGATGGCAACACGGTAGCTCTCCAAAGCCGATAATACTTTGGGCGATGCTTGTTTCTTCGCTTCGAGCCATGCCGACTTGGCCACCAACTCTTCATACTGCCGCGCAAGCACTCTCTCGATTTTACGCCGCTTTTCAGCGAGATCCAGAAGTTCATCGCGTGCTTCGATTTTTTGGAGATGATTCTTGATGCGCGCCCAGTTCCAGGCCTCACGCCATGACGTAGGCAAAACCTCATCGTCTCCGTTGGATGGGACGGATTGAGAACGCAGACGGTCTGCCCATTTTCTCGCTCCGGCTTGCTCGATGCGTGCACAAAGGTCGTTGATGGTTGTAAAGACCGACGATAGAGACTCGATTCTCTTGATTTCACTAATAATATCTGCATACTGTGTCACGATACGCTCGGTGGGGAGTTGGGGATTCCCGAGCTGGGAGTCAATGAATGCGCGCAGCCGCTCGACCACTGGCCCTGAAGTGCCGGCAAGCTTTTCCTGGAGAATAGAGAGCGACCGATGGGCATTTGCAAGATCGGCGCGCTTGAGATGACGGCTCAGCTGTTCGCGCACCGTCTGCAGCTCGGACGAGCTGGCGAGGAGTTTGTCTTTCGGCGGCTTACGGAACACTTTCTCGGCCATGCGCAACAGATTGGCATCATGGACGGTCGCCAGTTGGTGGGCCGATTTTGCTGCGCGTGCAATCCGTTCGGTCGAGTCCAGCGCCTCCACATCAGCCCTGATTTCAGGCACAGAAAATTTCTGTACCATCTGATCCCACCGTACGGAAAATGATAGAAGATTCTTGTGCAATTCCACGTAGCGATGCACATGCATCCAGTCATCGACCGTTTTGGGCGGTAGCCCGGCTATACGGATGGCGTCCACCTGTTGCTTGACATCACCTTTACCAAAGCTCATCAAACCGAAAGGCTTGCCCGTCTTCCGTGCCCGTTCGATCGCTTGGATGACCTTCGGGTTGTTCAACACCTCAGGGGGCAGCGACACAGGTCGCAGTAGGAAGGCTTCGCGAGCCTGCACCAACTCCTCGAGATCGTCCAGCAGAGCCTTCAGCACTTTTTGTTCGGTGGTGAAGTCGTGGTGTCGGCACTTCGCTCGCAGATCGAAAGCCCAGGGATTCTCGCTTTCTTCCAAGCGACGCAGAATCTCGAGCACCTGTTCGACTTCTGCGAGCATTTGGCGGGCCTCCTCGAGCACCTCAGGTGTCGAGGCACGGAGCTCTGGCAATTCGCCCTCGGCTTCCGCATCCTCGATTTCTCGGATAGCCACGAGAGTCTCGTGCAGCTTGGACACTTCTTCGGCAGGCAAGAGCTCGAAGCTCGAGGGCAGCCGTGAAGAGAGGTAGATGAGATCGGGGCCCAGTCGGCGACGGGCTTCTCTGAGCCTCTGCACCTCAGTATCACTCAGGGGAGGGGCATGCTCAGGCTGTAGCGTCAGATCGTCTTCGAACCAGCCATGCTGTTCTCGGCCAGTGACGACCAGTTCGGCCATCTTTTGCGGGCGCATTTTTACGCCGTCGATTTCGATCTCTGCCAAGTGCTGAAAGGCAATTTGGTCCACGCGCTTGTCGATGCGGGCGATCTCGGCATGTGCGGCTTCGATCTGCTGCTTGCAGCGCTCGATCTCGCCCTCTGTGGTGCGTACGTTGAGCTGTGACAGGTTCTGGCTGATGGCCTCGATGGAGGCCTGGAACTGCCGCATCCCTTTCTTGTCTCCCGCCAGCAGCGCCACCGTCAGGGGGCGCACGCTTTCCGGGATCTTCTCCTGCAACACGGATAGCGCATGTTCCCCCTTTGAAGTCACCAGAACCTTGCGTCCAGTGGCGAGATAGTGACAAATGATATTGGCAATCGTGTGTGTTTTCCCGGTTCCCGGCGGCCCTTGGACGCAGACACCAGGGGTCTGCTCGAGCATTTCGATGATGGTTTCCTGCTCTTGGTTATAGGGCAAGGGGAAGTAGAGTTCGCGTGGCTCACCCTGAGCGCGGCTGCCACTGCACAGGCCTCGAAACGAGATGGGCTCGTACTTGACGACCTCATCAGAAGGGGGCGTCACGAAGCAAGCAGGGCCAGGAGGTATCTCATCTCCTGTCTCCAGTCGTGCTTTCAGGCGGCGCATATCCTCGATGAGAAAGTTGGTCGGGCGCCGGCGAACGAACAACACCCAGCCGGCCGTAACGAGCAGCTCGGCGGACGGAGTGGGTAAGCCTTGGTAGTCTGGCTCGTAGCGCCCTGCCTTGTCGAGGCTTCCAGCGGCGAGCTTCAAAATGGGCTCGAAGCTGCTGACGTCGAACGGTGTGATTAGGTGCTCCGATTCGCTTTCCAGGAGCATTTTGGCTCGATCTTCGACTTCGGCTGCTCCCCTGACTCGACAATAGATAAAGAGGTCAAACTCCAGGCGCGGGACAACATCCCTGGGGCGCACCGAAATCGTATGCGTCTCGGGGTCGCTGTCGATCTCGACGGATTGTGTCAGCAGCGGATACAGGTAGTCGAGCTTATCTTCTTTACCTTTTCCGTCCTCTGGGTCGGAGTAAGGGACTTTCCAAGCCGATACGCCCATACCCCAAACCAGTTCCGAGGGGTTGGAGGTTTCCTCGGCTTCGAGCCGATCCTTGAGCGTGAAGAGTTCTTCATAGAGCTTGATGGTACGGCGGCGGGGTTTTTCCTTTTCGGCCCAGGCCTGCCAAAGCGGTGTGTAGCTCTTCAAGGCTTTCGCGAGGCACTCGCGGCGATTTTTATCGCGAGTAGCCGCGATCTCTTCACTCATCGAAGATTTGTCGGCTGCGAGTTGCTTTTGCAGCTCCTGCTCATTGAGAGCCGGTGGGGGGTCGTTCGGATCGTCGGAATAGATGATATAGGGCTGTATTTTCTTGTGAGGAGCGGGCGGCGGGGTGCGTGTGAGGCGCTCGACCTGCAGCCAGACGTAATCACCTTCGATCTTTTGATCGAGTTTGATGCCGGGCAGCCCGGCAAGGTTCTCCGGGGAGAGCTTGAAATCGGAGGAGCCCTTGAGATTGTAGGCCTTGGGGTTGATGTCTTTGGCCTGCTCGATGGTGTAATCGAGCATGCGTGTAAGCAGCTCGTGTTGAGGGGTCACCGGCATCGTTCGTCCCTCTATATTTTGTGCCATTCTGGAAAGTGTTACATGGATGCCTCAGGGAAAGCAATATTCGGAATCGTGGAATTTCAGAGGGTTTTGCAATCTTACGTGCGGCCCGTAGATTCAAGGTCTCCGTTCTGCTGGCCTCCATGGCATTCCCGGCTGAGGCGCCGCTCTGCCCATCGGCTTTGATGCCCTACTTCCTCAATCGGGCTAGTCGGTGCCGCCGGTTTGACCACCCGCCGCATTGGCCTTGCCCTTGGGGCCGGATCCCTTGGAGCGGTCGAAGGCAAACAGGGAAAACGGAAGTGATGAAGGTGACGCGGATGTCCCCGCGCCGGAGTTCGAGCTGGGAGCAGCCAGGCTGAGCATGTCTTCGGAGAGGGCCTGAGCGACGGGTCATCGCCGCTACCATCGCGCCCGTATCTTGCCCCTGCGTCTCGCCCCGCCGTTCCGCGTCAGCTTGAGCCTCGAGGCCTGGCCATCCCGCCTTTGGGAGACAAGATATTTGGAGGCAAGACAAAGGTCTGAGGCTCAGGCCGCCTGATCCGTGGAAGCCTGCGTTTCTCTGCCTGGCAGTCAAACCCGCATACGGACCGCTCGCGCGCGGAAAAGAAAATTTCTTGAGATCAGGGGATTGTGCAGAGCACCTGGCGGAGGGGGTGGGATTCGAACCCACGGTACCCCGGAAAGGGTACAACGGTTTTCGAGACCGTCACCTTCGGCCACTCGGTCACCCCTCC
>Ga0079046_1000235_pt1 | contig 14763 bp, 17 predicted proteins | sample BED_host_MetaG_FD_76330 | JGI IMG/M metagenome (GOLD analysis project Ga0079046, IMG submission 76330) | Hot spring microbial mat communities from Yellowstone National Park, Wyoming, USA - BED_host_MetaG | ecosystem: Environmental > Aquatic > Thermal springs > Hot (42-90C) > Microbial mats ... | reverse complement strand
CTTTCAATTCCTTCTGGGATGCTTCAAATACCCCTACTCCTTTTCTAGTCTTTGCATAAACTATTTCCTTTCAATTCCTTCTGGGATGCTTCATGGTTTGATACTGTATATATTGCAATGGAACTAAATAACTTTCAATTCCTTCTGGGATGCTTCAGCGATAAATTGGCAACTGTATGGCGTATATCGAATAACTAAGGCTTTCAATTCCTTCTGGGATGCTTCGAACAATATCCCATTTCGTGGAAGATTTTGGAGGTGGAGCTACTTTCAATTCCTTCTGGGATGCTTCAGCCCTTAACCTTCACAAAATTTCAAGGAGGCGAAAGAAACTTTCAATTCCTTCTGGGATGCTTCTACAGTCATTCTGTTGCTGGTGGCGTTCCTTCATTTCTCTTTCAATTCCTTCTGGGATGCTTCATAAAAAATAATGTAGCTGTCGATGTTAACGTAAGGGACTTTCAATTCCTTCTGGGATGCTTCAGATGTGGAGAGGGGAAGACATTAAGGTCTTCACGGCTTACTTTCAATTCCTTCTGGGATGCTTCATAGTTAGTTTAGTGGTGTTGATAGCAGGCCTATTTACTTTCAATTCCTTCTGGGATGCTTCTGGTGGAAAAGGCAAGACCCAGCTAAGTACTTGTCTGCAGCTTTCAATTCCTTCTGGGATGCTTCAGTGGGCTCCTGCCTACCTTTTTCTACACCCCCAAGGCTTTCAATTCCTTCTGGGATGCTTCATAGCGATAATAATGCTATCTGACTTTAGGAAAGATATTACTTTCAATTCCTTCTGGGATGCTTCCACAGCCCCATTGGGTGCTGTGATTATTTACAGAGTCTTTCAATTCCTTCTGGGATGCTTCTACAACGGTCTCGGACTATCGGAACGTGACGTGGAAATAATTTTCAATTCCTTCTGGGATGCTTCGTGAACAACCTCAGGATGCGAATAAGAGGATCGAAGAATTTTTTCAATTCCTTCTGGGATGCTTCTCTTCTTCGCTCCCCCTCCCAAATCCTCCACATAATCTTTCAATTCCTTCTGGGATGCTTCTTAGTGCCAGAATATCACCATCTATCTATCTTTCGCTCTTTCAATTCCTTCTGGGATGCTTCAGTTCCATTCTTTTTATCGCCTCCCAGAAACTCATATTCCTTTCAATTCCTTCTGGGATGCTTCAAGGAAGAACTCAAGGAAGAGAATGAAGAACAAATCTTTCAATTCCTTCTGGGATGCTTCGTGAAAGAACGCCACTTTCCCGGGGAATTTCCTATCATAAACTTTCAATTCCTTCTGGGATGCTTCATTACTATTAAATCAGCATTATTAACCAATTCTCTACTTTCAATTCCTTCTGGGATGCTTCCTTCGCCAGTATTTTCCAGTATATGCCGTAATTGTCTTTCAATTCCTTCTGGGATGCTTCCGAACTGTTGTGGGTAACTGAATATTATGATGTTGCATCTCTTTCAATTCCTTCTGGGATGCTTCAAACTCTTCCAGGAATTCCTTCAGCAGGAGGTGGCTCAACTTTCAATTCCTTCTGGGATGCTTCCAATAAAGGACAGAGTGGCATTTGTATATGCCGCGAATTTCTTTCAATTCCTTCTGGGATGCTTCATGTTATCTCGTTCTTTTGTAAATCGTCAACTGAAGTTAACTTTCAATTCCTTCTGGGATGCTTCTCCTGGCCGAAGCCGTGGCCAGGGGTTATGTTGATGAAAAAACTTTCAATTCCTTCTGGGATGCTTCAGGGATTCATGACAATAAACCAACGCCTAAAATAGTATACTTTCAATTCCTTCTGGGATGCTTCCAGGTAGTATTTAAGCATATCTGTCCTATATCCTATAATAATACTTTCAATTCCTTCTGGGATGCTTCTGGTCATAATAAAGCGTTTTAGCAATAGTTTCAACTAGCTTTCAATTCCTTCTGGGATGCTTCTCCAAGTTTCATTTCTCCATTTTCTTTTTCTAAATCTCAATCTTTCAATTCCTTCTGGGATGCTTCTCCAAGTTTCATTTCTCCATTTTCTTTTTCTAAATCTCAATCTTTCAATTCCTTCTGGGATGCTTCGCCGGTGCAGGTGCTACATTTCCACTGTGGCAGATAATAAACTTTCAATTCCTTCTGGGATGCTTCTGGTAGGGCATTTATTGGTACCCTGTTCATCCTTAACTTTCAATTCCTTCTGGGATGCTTCTAAGGTCGCTATTTTCTCTTAGTTCGAGGAGGAAAATAGCTTTCAATTCCTTCTGGGATGCTTCTTAAAAAATAAACAATCTTAGCATTGGGGGTATCCCCCACTTTCAATTCCTTCTGGGATGCTTCTTCCTTTTATCTTGGGTTCCAACATATTAGAGACTAGAATACTTTCAATTCCTTCTGGGATGCTTCGTAGCGAAATTATTATTATTTTGCCATGCTAAGAGGACCTTTCAATTCCTTCTGGGATGCTTCAGGTGGAAGACCAATGACAACCTACCTAACTAACGCGTTCTTTCAATTCCTTCTGGGATGCTTCTGGGGCTTTTTCTGAGACCGTTCAAAGCCATATGACGGTCTTTCAATTCCTTCTGGGATGCTTCCGATGTCCGCTTTAATTAAATCACTTTCCTCAGCAAATAATCTTTCAATTCCTTCTGGGATGCTTCTGCAAAACTTCTATGTTGCCACCTTTGATGACGGCAACATCTTTCAATTCCTTCTGGGATGCTTCTACGGCTATAATCCATACTCGTTTGGTTTGTCCCAAACATTCTTTCAATTCCTTCTGGGATGCTTCAGAATACGGAGAGCTGAAAATCGAATTCGAGAAGACTGTAGCTTTCAATTCCTTCTGGGATGCTTCTTGCAACATTTTGGAAAAATGAATATGCATCGTTTAAAAATCTTTCAATTCCTTCTGGGATGCTTCGGACACCCTCGGCGAAATTGAAGAGTGTCAAGTCCTCGGCTTTCAATTCCTTCTGGGATGCTTCTTCAGGTCACTACTTGCAAGGTTGGGGTTGACCGAGGATGACTTTCAATTCCTTCTGGGATGCTTCCTCCTTTTAGACGGAGGAAGGGTGTGGTATGTAGGAACTTTCAATTCCTTCTGGGATGCTTCAGCGGAGGAAGAGACAGTGCTTTCGAACATCACCTCTCACCCTTTGAGTGCAAAGGTGAACGTCAGCGGAGGAAGAGACAGTGCTTTCGAACATCACCTCTCACCCTTTGAGTGCAAAGGTGAACGTCAGCGGAGGAAGAGACAGTGCTTTAACATGTTATATTGCTTTCAATTCCTTCTGGGATGCTTCTACCGAATGTTCATCTGAACCAAGGGTTCAAAGAGGGTGGACTTTCAATTCCTTCTGGGATGCTTCGCAGGTGTTATGAGCATGACAGCAATTTTAAATGTCAAATTCCACTTTCAATTCCTTCTGGGATGCTTCCATACCCTACCGTGGTCTACCCCGCCACGGTGGAGTTAGTCTTTCAATTCCTTCTGGGATGCTTCCATTAAAGTGACATACACAGTATGGGGAAACGGAGGGGCTTTCAATTCCTTCTGGGATGCTTCTGCCGCGGCTAGCCCACTAAAAACCTGGGCTTTTATTATATCTTTCAATTCCTTCTGGGATGCTTCATGGATGACCCAACCCTTCAGGCCTTCGATAAGTTGTCTTTCAATTCCTTCTGGGATGCTTCTACCTGGTGACCTACAAGATGGGGGGTGACGAGTCACCGTCTTTCAATTCCTTCTGGGATGCTTCGGAGGTGGTTCAAAACGAGAGACAGGAGGAATGAGGAATTCTTTCAATTCCTTCTGGGATGCTTCAAACTACTTCTCCCCGGCCCAAAACATAGGCCGTCTTTTCTTTCAATTCCTTCTGGGATGCTTCCTCGATGAAGGGGATATACCTGGTGGGGATGTCCCCAACTTTCAATTCCTTCTGGGATGCTTCAACGTAGTGCGTTATTCATACTCCTTCTAACAGAAACTTTCAATTCCTTCTGGGATGCTTCTGCATATTTCCGATAAAGTAGCACAGTTTTTCCTACCTCTTTCAATTCCTTCTGGGATGCTTCAATACGGAGAGCTGAAAATCGAATTCGAGAAGACTGTAGCTTTCAATTCCTTCTGGGATGCTTCGGATAGCCTCACACAACTCCTCTGCGGTAATCGGCTTAAACTTTCAATTCCTTCTGGGATGCTTCGTAGTTAGTAAGGATTAGATCGCCCTGCCTGACTATGAACTTTCAATTCCTTCTGGGATGCTTCCAGATAAAAAGCTTTCTGAGAAGGCAGGGCAAGATTTAAACTTTCAATTCCTTCTGGGATGCTTCGCCAAAGGTATGGGGACATTCTGCCCGTAGTCTTAGTTGTCTTTCAATTCCTTCTGGGATGCTTCAATACGGACTGATAAACCTAGGAGAACAAGTTATAACTTTCAATTCCTTCTGGGATGCTTCTTTTGATATTAACATTTAGCTCTTGATAATTGTCATATCCTCTTTCAATTCCTTCTGGGATGCTTCAAGTAATAGCAAGATTTCAAAATGGGTTTATAAGTTCTTTCTTTCAATTCCTTCTGGGATGCTTCTACGTTATTGAAGCAATTCCAGAATTTTGCCAAAAACTTTCAATTCCTTCTGGGATGCTTCAACTATTGACCTAATTAACCAATTATGCGGGTCAAGTTTACCTTTCAATTCCTTCTGGGATGCTTCACATTGATGCTATAAACAAAGAGGAGGTGGTGAAAAACTTTCAATTCCTTCTGGGATGCTTCAAGCCCACCAATAGCGTGAGCTTTCCATCATCGTCTATCAACTTTCAATTCCTTCTGGGATGCTTCCTATCAACGTCAACAGTTTTACCTCATCATCGCCAACTTTCAATTCCTTCTGGGATGCTTCCCCGCTACGACTTTCCATACCTTATTATTCAATTCTAATCTTTCAATTCCTTCTGGGATGCTTCTTTTTTTTACTGCCCCCGTCAATATTTTTGTAAGTCTTTCAATTCCTTCTGGGATGCTTCGATGGTGGCGAAGGACTGAGACAAGCTGAATTGGTATCTTTCAATTCCTTCTGGGATGCTTCGCAAGACGACTTAGACTGGGGCAAAATGAGTCGGAAAAACTTTCAATTCCTTCTGGGATGCTTCACCTGTTTAATATCTGGTGGTCTACGTTTGACGTAACATTCTTTCAATTCCTTCTGGGATGCTTCACCGGGTATGCCTCTGCTTACGTATTTGGTAACGAGGAACTTTCAATTCCTTCTGGGATGCTTCGAGGATAAGACCATATTAGTTCACAATGAACACGGAATAGTCTTTCAATTCCTTCTGGGATGCTTCATGTAAGATATACACCAAGGAATAATAATAGAGTTCAAGAACTTTCAATTCCTTCTGGGATGCTTCATTGACAAGCAGAACATGAACTACCTACGCGAATTAATGACTTTCAATTCCTTCTGGGATGCTTCCAAAAGAGTGTGTTGACACAGTTGGCTTTACTGGAAGCTACTTTCAATTCCTTCTGGGATGCTTCAATAACATCAGACGTTTCCAAACTTCCAAAAGATATAGTCTTTCAATTCCTTCTGGGATGCTTCTCGATACCCTTTGGAAGTCAGAAGGGTGGGAGTCAAGGCACTTTCAATTCCTTCTGGGATGCTTCTGCTACAGCTACAGTTTCTTCTCCATTTGCAACATTATTAACTTTCAATTCCTTCTGGGATGCTTCTTATTCCTGGAGACTGGGGAAAGGAGAAAGAGTAAACTCGTCTTTCAATTCCTTCTGGGATGCTTCATAAGAAGTTGGACAGGATAATACAGTATACGCAGACAAACTTTCAATTCCTTCTGGGATGCTTCGGATGGTAAAACAAATAGCTGCCAAATTCAGAGAGAAATATCTTTCAATTCCTTCTGGGATGCTTCATACAGCGACGCTAGTAATTCTGAAAGGTATGGTGCTTTCAATTCCTTCTGGGATGCTTCGAAACGATTTACAAGGCACTGGAAGCGTCTGGACTGTTACACTTTCAATTCCTTCTGGGATGCTTCTTAAACAATATTTGTAGATTGTTTGAACCTTTTACAATCTTTCAATTCCTTCTGGGATGCTTCTTTTATAATTCTACATACTATAAAGTTACGCAAAATGCAACCTTTCAATTCCTTCTGGGATGCTTCCAAATAGCCCAATTTTTGGGCGTTAGTGAGCGTAAAGTTACTTTCAATTCCTTCTGGGATGCTTCGTATATTAAATTTTTCTTTGTCCAATTCTCTTAAAACTATCTTTCAATTCCTTCTGGGATGCTTCCTCATCGTGATGATAGACTTCTATCAGGCAGAGGACACTTTCAATTCCTTCTGGGATGCTTCGATTGTGTTGCCCATCTCTCTCACCTTTTGTATTTGCTCCTGCTTTCAATTCCTTCTGGGATGCTTCGTTAATAGCTATCTAGTTATTAATTACACAATATGACCTTTCAATTCCTTCTGGGATGCTTCGCATTTCAACGGCTCTCGAGAGCCTTCTGCATGACATAGTCTTTCAATTCCTTCTGGGATGCTTCAGCGTTTTGCGGCCTGGTGCGAGAAAAAGGGTTTCTGCTTTCTTTCAATTCCTTCTGGGATGCTTCTTCTCTTCATGGTTCTATCGTATAGCCGTAGAAGGCTTTCAATTCCTTCTGGGATGCTTCAACCCCCCATCTAGGGGGGCTACAGCAATTGCATTTTGCCCTTTCAATTCCTTCTGGGATGCTTCTTGAATTTTTGGATAAACATAACTTTCCATACAATTACTTTCAATTCCTTCTGGGATGCTTCCTGCCTGCCCAACGCTATAGGCTGCAGCTGCTTCGCCAACTTTCAATTCCTTCTGGGATGCTTCCTAGGATGCTTCACATTAGGAGGCCTCCCCTCTGTATTACCTTTCAATTCCTTCTGGGATGCTTCAACTGGTAATACTTAAGAACGGGACTTATAGGCTCTCGGGCTTTCAATTCCTTCTGGGATGCTTCTGGAACTAAAACACACCTGTCTAACCATCCCACATCAACTTTCAATTCCTTCTGGGATGCTTCGCCATCTTCTCTACATCAAGAAAACGATAAACTGTTTCTTTCAATTCCTTCTGGGATGCTTCCGCAAAAATCGTTTTTTTGTTTGAATATCTTTTTATATCTCTTTCAATTCCTTCTGGGATGCTTCTACTTCTATCTGAATACTACAGGACAGGCGGTTCCCTACGTCCTTTCAATTCCTTCTGGGATGCTTCTACGTTTCTGAACTTGCAGCGAAGGAAATTTTCCTTCTTTCAATTCCTTCTGGGATGCTTCTTGTGACGAGAGGCAGTACGATGCCCTGGCATACACTTTCAATTCCTTCTGGGATGCTTCGATACTATGGTCTCTGGGTCTCTCCAGGAGACGCCGTAGACCCTTTCAATTCCTTCTGGGATGCTTCCGCTAAACCAGTTAGTCAGTCATCAGTCCCAGTCAGAGTCTTTCAATTCCTTCTGGGATGCTTCCTCGACGGAGGAAGGGTATGGCATGCCGCAACAAAACTTTCAATTCCTTCTGGGATGCTTCCAGGATAGTGTTTGTTGAGGTGGAAGAGTAATGGCCAACAACTTTCAATTCCTTCTGGGATGCTTCGCAGGCGATGAGTATGAGAATCCCTTTTCCTTAGCCCTCTTTCAATTCCTTCTGGGATGCTTCCCGAAGAGTGGGACAATCTGCTTTCCTCCAGCCCTGAACGCTTTCAATTCCTTCTGGGATGCTTCTTTACATCTCCCAAATAAGGAGATCGCTAAACTTCTTTACTTTCAATTCCTTCTGGGATGCTTCAAACTCTACGCCCAGAGGCATGTTCATCAACATGCTGCTTTCAATTCCTTCTGGGATGCTTCACCAATGCCAAATTTGGAATATCCAAGCCTTCATCCGCTCTTTCAATTCCTTCTGGGATGCTTCCGAAATCAAGTTCAGGAAAGCGTTCATGTTGGTAGGCTTTCAATTCCTTCTGGGATGCTTCTTACTGAAGAAATGGACATAGACCTATTAAGCAAAGTTATCTTTCAATTCCTTCTGGGATGCTTCAAGATAATCGCAGAAAGGGAAGGGAAAGAGTGCGTCCCTTTCAATTCCTTCTGGGATGCTTCTTCTTCATTCACCCTTTAGTTATATTGGGAAATAATAAGCTTTCAATTCCTTCTGGGATGCTTCTGCTGGCATTGTAAAAGAACTAGTACCAGTACCACTATATTCCTTTCAATTCCTTCTGGGATGCTTCTTCGTCTACTCCCTTTACCCAACTATCGAAAAGTGGTCTTCTTTCAATTCCTTCTGGGATGCTTCATAGTATATAACAGTGATAGGATGAGTCAAGTACAAAAAACCTTTCAATTCCTTCTGGGATGCTTCAAATTCACATATTTTTAGCGTTAAGGAATATACAACTACTTTCAATTCCTTCTGGGATGCTTCTTCAGTATTTGGAAGTTTATTTAAACAACATTTATACTTTCAATTCCTTCTGGGATGCTTCGCCTAGTGCCTTTTGAAGGTCACTGGCTATCCCTCCTTTCAATTCCTTCTGGGATGCTTCTTTGAACAACTCCCTCACGAACTCCCTGGGTGTCATCCTCCCCTTTCAATTCCTTCTGGGATGCTTCAGGGAGTTAAGCGATTATTACATTATATTAAATATAGATGACTTTCAATTCCTTCTGGGATGCTTCACCGATATAGCGGGGTGGTATGGCGATGACGTGGTCTTTCAATTCCTTCTGGGATGCTTCGTCGGCGATTCGTTAAATATCCCAACTAGGCTTATCCACGTCTTTCAATTCCTTCTGGGATGCTTCGGAGGACAGGATTTATTCAAAACAGTAAGAAACGGAATCTTTCAATTCCTTCTGGGATGCTTCTCATTTTGAGTGGAGACACACTGGAGCGGGTGGGCTGGACTTTCAATTCCTTCTGGGATGCTTCGTACCTCCCCGTTTCCCTACTGGGGAAAATATTAACGCTTTCAATTCCTTCTGGGATGCTTCAGCTTTGCGCTATCCAAGCTGTTCAGGGAAAAGAAAGTAGCTTTCAATTCCTTCTGGGATGCTTCAGTTAGGAAAGACTTTAGCTCATTCGGCGACTTTCTGCTTTCAATTCCTTCTGGGATGCTTCATCCTAACATATTTACGTCACCTTCTTTGGCTAATGCGTTCTTTCAATTCCTTCTGGGATGCTTCAACAAGCTCCAACGGTACAAGGATGTACTACCTTTTCCTCTTTCAATTCCTTCTGGGATGCTTCTACTAAAATATTCCCCAGATGTGCTAAATAAGATTAAATCGAACTTTCAATTCCTTCTGGGATGCTTCGGATTTACCATATCCATACCAGAAATTCATGAAAAGTGGCTTTCAATTCCTTCTGGGATGCTTCCTGCGGCATGGAAATAGTCTATGCGAAGACAAGGAAGGGAATACTTTCAATTCCTTCTGGGATGCTTCAGAATCAAGGCCTTAGTTAACAACATTAGCGACGTCGTTGACTTTCAATTCCTTCTGGGATGCTTCGTATCACTAACTTCAAACACAATGTTCTTACCGTAATTAGCTTTCAATTCCTTCTGGGATGCTTCGGCAGAACTCCTTAACATTGACGTTTGTGAATTCAGCTGACTTTCAATTCCTTCTGGGATGCTTCTTGTTCAGGGAGGTCTTCCCATCCTACGAGGGTGAATAAAACTTTCAATTCCTTCTGGGATGCTTCCGAGTTTCTTAGGGATAAGCTGGATCAGGGGATCATACAGCCTTTCAATTCCTTCTGGGATGCTTCACTCAAATTTATTAATAATCGAAGCTGAGGTGATTGTACTTTCAATTCCTTCTGGGATGCTTCTACCGAGTGATGTGGAATTCTCGGCAGTTGATGTTAACTTTCAATTCCTTCTGGGATGCTTCCCTCCGATGCCCGCACCGAGTAAAACGGGTTTTAGGTACTTTCAATTCCTTCTGGGATGCTTCATGATTGTGTTCTATACTCCTTAGAACTTGTTGAAGACCTCTTTCAATTCCTTCTGGGATGCTTCTGCAGTGGTTGTTTACAGGGTGGAGGCAGACAGTAGTCTGCCCTTTCAATTCCTTCTGGGATGCTTCACCCATTTCACGTCGGGAATTTCTTAGACCCCGACCCCTTTCAATTCCTTCTGGGATGCTTCGTGAGAATCCGGAGTGCGTTGAAAAGATAGGAAAGTTTATCTTTCAATTCCTTCTGGGATGCTTCGGGGCTGATGGGAAGACCAGAAGTTTAAGTCTGCCCTTTAACTTTCAATTCCTTCTGGGATGCTTCGAGAGCCATTCCACGAAAGAGAAGGCTAAGAAATTCAGCTTTCAATTCCTTCTGGGATGCTTCACGGCAATACACACGGGAATAAGAAAGCTACTATCCTTTCAATTCCTTCTGGGATGCTTCAAAAGAGGAACGCCTACTATCTATTCATAGATGATACGCTTTCAATTCCTTCTGGGATGCTTCGTAATCCCACGTCTCCCCCTCTAAGGCCATTCCTTCTTTCAATTCCTTCTGGGATGCTTCGCCATCCCTTCTCACCTAATCTACCACGGCCCACCGCACTTTCAATTCCTTCTGGGATGCTTCAGATGCCCACCCTCGTCTTTCATCCCCTTCTTGTACAACCTTTCAATTCCTTCTGGGATGCTTCCGGCGACTGTTGTAATTTTAAAGGGAATGGTGAGATCAAACTTTCAATTCCTTCTGGGATGCTTCTTCTTAGTAACCTTAGGCGACAGTTTCACGGAAAACGTCTCTTTCAATTCCTTCTGGGATGCTTCAAAACAAGAAGAGCAATAGCAGCCGCAGGGGCCGCATTCTTCTTTCAATTCCTTCTGGGATGCTTCTACGTCACTGAACTACTACATTGTGTATTAAGACCGTATAGCTTTCAATTCCTTCTGGGATGCTTCTTGAATAAATTTAACGTCCTCACACCCGTGCTTTGTGTTTCTTTCAATTCCTTCTGGGATGCTTCTCCGGACAATTGGGCTAACCGGTTGTCCCAACTCAGTCTTTCAATTCCTTCTGGGATGCTTCATCCTCCACCAGCACGACTTTCGCTTCAGCATGGTTTTCTTTCAATTCCTTCTGGGATGCTTCGTAGACGTAAAGGAGGTAGTGAAGCAGTATGAAGAATGGGACTTTCAATTCCTTCTGGGATGCTTCCTTGGATGGGAGAGCCCGTGAAGCTCTCCAAGGAGTGGGCCTTTCAATTCCTTCTGGGATGCTTCTTCACTCCGTCAATCACCATAACTAGCACGTCCTACGTCCTTTCAATTCCTTCTGGGATGCTTCGATTATTGCTGACTGGGTTTCATCGAAAACAGATTTAAGCTTTCAATTCCTTCTGGGATGCTTCGAGGTGGAGCCCTTCGGACTGATCCTGGACGACGAAAAGGACTTTCAATTCCTTCTGGGATGCTTCGACTACTTGATAATGAGGAACCCCAGTGACTATAGGAACTTTCAATTCCTTCTGGGATGCTTCACCTCTTAATGCTCCTTCGCCGCAACAGGACTCCATACTTTCAATTCCTTCTGGGATGCTTCCGCCCAAACCGTTCGTGAGTTAACTAAACAAGAAAAGGCTTTCAATTCCTTCTGGGATGCTTCAGAGAAGTATAAGTCATGCTTTCGAGGTTGTTGAAGTTCGTGCTTTCAATTCCTTCTGGGATGCTTCTTCAAAGATAGAAAAGTAGGGAAAAGTAAACTTAGAAGTTTCTTTCAATTCCTTCTGGGATGCTTCCTATATTATAAATCATTAGAACAACTAAGGGCAAAAAATAGCTTTCAATTCCTTCTGGGATGCTTCAACAAGGTGGGAAAGATGGAACAAGAAGAAACAAATCACTTTCAATTCCTTCTGGGATGCTTCTAGTGTATTTCAATAACGCTAAAAATGCACATAAGCAGCTTTCAATTCCTTCTGGGATGCTTCGACAAAATACCGAGACGAGGGTTAATTGTAGCAGTTGCTCTTTCAATTCCTTCTGGGATGCTTCCCCCTATCAGGGTGGCCCTCCATGAGATATTGCCATTCCCTCTTTCAATTCCTTCTGGGATGCTTCATTGCCGCATTCGATGCGTATGTGGACCTCATTTGTAATACTTTCAATTCCTTCTGGGATGCTTCATCGTAGTGGCAGTCCTCAACTTGATTGAGGGCATATACTTCTTTCAATTCCTTCTGGGATGCTTCACCAGTTGATGCGATGCTACACGGGATATGCCCTCTATCTTTCAATTCCTTCTGGGATGCTTCAAGTTATAGCTTAACCTAGGACCAAGTGTATTCTATTTACTCCTTTCAATTCCTTCTGGGATGCTTCCTGTGTGAAGAAGAAGGGATAGACATAAGTCAGGGAACGCGCTTTCAATTCCTTCTGGGATGCTTCCTCTTCCCTTTGAGCCAAAAGAGAAACTCAGGAGGAGCTTTCAATTCCTTCTGGGATGCTTCAACACATGTCCCCCTTACATATCATGACGTGGTTTTCTTTCTTTCAATTCCTTCTGGGATGCTTCAGAGGGGGAAATTAAAATGGTAAGGGCCTACATTTTTGGGCCCAACTTTCAATTCCTTCTGGGATGCTTCTCCCTCCCCTCCTCTTCTAGTTTGCGATACAAATTACTTTCAATTCCTTCTGGGATGCTTCGAGGAGTTCCCGGAGCAGTGGGAAGAGTTAAGGAACTTTCAATTCCTTCTGGGATGCTTCTTATGGAAAAGGAATAGCCTCAAGTAGCGGGGGTTTTGATCTTTCAATTCCTTCTGGGATGCTTCGGAGAAGATGAAAATCGCAAATAAGGCTATTACTATCTTTCAATTCCTTCTGGGATGCTTCCTAACCGTAAACCTTAAATATGGGTGTGACAAAAGCTATAATCTTTCAATTCCTTCTGGGATGCTTCAAACCAGGCAGAAAGTCCATGTTAATTAAGGTTAACTTTCAATTCCTTCTGGGATGCTTCAGTGGGAGCGGACTGTGGGAGTAGTGCATTGTACTTTTCTTTCAATTCCTTCTGGGATGCTTCAGTTACTGATGATTGGCAGATTCCCGATGTTATAGTTCTTTCAATTCCTTCTGGGATGCTTCAAGCTTTTCTATCATGTGGTTATTGGGAAAAGTATCACACTTTCAATTCCTTCTGGGATGCTTCCAACGCCCGCTGCGGTTTATGCGGATGGACAGAAACTGGTCTTTCAATTCCTTCTGGGATGCTTCGGAGGAATGAGGAATTAGAGCTAGAGTACGCCAAAGCTATCTTTCAATTCCTTCTGGGATGCTTCAACGGTGTCGAGAACGTTGCCCTGAAACGAAACGAGCTTTCAATTCCTTCTGGGATGCTTCATCTCCAAGGAGGAATTGAATGAACTGATTGAGAACAGCGACTTTCAATTCCTTCTGGGATGCTTCAATGATGAATTCATCGCCTTTTTCTATCTCATAAAACTTTCAATTCCTTCTGGGATGCTTCTGAATTACTAGATTGACTTCCAGTTACCGAACTAAATATCTCATAAAACTTTCAATTCCTTCTGGGATGCTTCAGATTAAATTTTTATACTTTTTTATCTTTGAAATAGTCTCTTTCAATTCCTTCTGGGATGCTTCCGAGGGATGCTTAAAATATAGTGGCGAGTTAAATGACTTTCAATTCCTTCTGGGATGCTTCAAAAGCAAGACTAGATACTGCATATGAAGAATTCGGACTTACTTTCAATTCCTTCTGGGATGCTTCAAATCCAAATTTCGTGGTGTAGGTAGTTCACTCTTATTCTCTTTCAATTCCTTCTGGGATGCTTCCTAAGGGAGAGAAACTAAGAGCTTACAGGGCATGCATGAGCTTTCAATTCCTTCTGGGATGCTTCAACAGACAATATAATAAGGGTGAAAAAGTTGAGTGAAGACTTTCAATTCCTTCTGGGATGCTTCGGAGTACTGACAACGACAAGTTAGCTGAGGGTGCCAACTTTCAATTCCTTCTGGGATGCTTCTGAGGCAAAACAAATGGAAACCCAAAACTTCCAGATCTTTCAATTCCTTCTGGGATGCTTCACCGTTAGCGATTGAACCAAAAGCCGAGCCTATTCCACCTTTCAATTCCTTCTGGGATGCTTCCTGGAGGGATCTAAACTATTTCTTATTCTACATCACAATACTTTCAATTCCTTCTGGGATGCTTCAACAGCGAGTAGACCTCCTCATCGACCGTTTCCTTCCCCACTTTCAATTCCTTCTGGGATGCTTCCTTTATGTTTAACATTCCATCATCACTTTCTGGTACATCACTCTTTCAATTCCTTCTGGGATGCTTCTCGTTAGATACCAAAAGGCCGCTCCCCTCCATCCTGAAGGCTTTCAATTCCTTCTGGGATGCTTCATGACGTATCCCGCGGGTATGAGACCGCCGGCTACGAGTTACTTTCAATTCCTTCTGGGATGCTTCTACAGCAGATAATATTTTATGCAGAGAAACATGCAAGACCCTTTCAATTCCTTCTGGGATGCTTCAGCAGTGACGATGCTATATTGGTAACGCTTAGCTCCCTCTTTCAATTCCTTCTGGGATGCTTCGTCAGTTCCTGTTGAGCTTGTTGTTGGGCCTGTTGTAACCTTTCAATTCCTTCTGGGATGCTTCAGAGTTGCATATCGCTGACCGCTGGTGCAGTTTACGTAATA
>Ga0079046_1000207_pt1 | contig 15593 bp, 20 predicted proteins | sample BED_host_MetaG_FD_76330 | JGI IMG/M metagenome (GOLD analysis project Ga0079046, IMG submission 76330) | Hot spring microbial mat communities from Yellowstone National Park, Wyoming, USA - BED_host_MetaG | ecosystem: Environmental > Aquatic > Thermal springs > Hot (42-90C) > Microbial mats ... | reverse complement strand
CTCTCAGCTCCATATTTCGCATCAATTATTTCTTCTGCTTGATTGCTTGGGCTATGCCATAGCCAGCTATGCCCGATGCGGCGAGTACTGCCACTATTATGGCTATATCGGTCCACGGCATTGATGGTGGGGGCGGTGCTGAAGGCGGGGCGGGCGCTCCAGGGCCTGGGGTGGGCGTTGGAGTTGGAGTGGGTGGACTTGTTGGGCTGGGAGTTGGATATGGAGTGGGAGTTGGATATGGAGGTAGCGATGGTGATGGAGTTGGATATGGAGTTGGAGTGGGTGGGGCGGAGACGTAGTAGTAGCATGGATTATTCCGATCAACATCGTTGCAGGTCTTCACTACATTGCCGTTATTATCGATTATATCGACCTTGTAGTAATATCCGTCGCTCGATGATGTGATTGCCGTCAAAACAGTGCTCGGCGTGAAGTAGGGAGAGGTGATTTGGTTGCCGGGTTGCCCAGCCTCCAAGGTGACCCAGTCCCCAATCCAAGTGGTGGCCCATCCAGGCTGGGTCTCACAACCCGGCTGCCCCCACATCTTATCAACGCAGACCACCAAGTACCTTTGAAATGTATCATTGACATCCGTGAACCTTGCCGCATACGAGCCCGGCGGCGGCGTTGGCGAAGGCGAAGGCGTTGGCGTTGGCGGGCACGTTGACATGCCCCGACAACAACACACGTAGCCTGGCAACCCGCATGAACCGCATTGCGAACACGCCTCTGGGTAAGAACACATTGCCTCGCATACTTGCCTCGGCAAGCACGCGCATCCAGATGGACATGACATGGCTTAAGTGTTTGGGCGTTGAATTTAAACCTTATCCCTCCATCAAATCGTGTGGGCGAGGGCAAATCCGGTTAATGCCCCGGCGCCGGCCAATCCGGCGAGGAGTAGGTAGTACGGTATAGCCGTGGCCGACGTTAGGGAAGGCGAGGTAGTTGAGGCTATTGTAATGCCTAGGTATTTCTCGACGTTTAGGGACCTAGCCATGACCCCTATGCCCGTGTCCGCATCTCCCGCGAAATTTAGCCCAATTGGATCCGCGTTTATTAGAGAGAATGTTCCCGACCCGCTGTCCCCCTCGCTCATGTAGCCCTGCCCAGTAACTATTTGGTCAACGAAGTTGAAGCACGTGCCTTGCGGGCAACAGACCGTGACGGATGCGCCGATGCCTTGCACAGTCGATTGTCTCGTGGAGAAGGTGTAGACTCCCCTTCCATACTTGGCTATTGGCTCGCCCAGCGTGGGATCCCTCGCCTTCGCGGCTGTGGGCAAATCCTTGATCACGGCATTCTCGTCCAACACGGCCCACTTGGATGGGGTGGTCAGCCTAGCCCACGCGCCGTCGACGAGCCAGTCGCCGGTGCCGAAGTCATAGGTTATTGCGTCCTCCGCGATCACATTATTAGGGCATGAGCCGCCGCATATAGTTGAGGGTTGGATCACGTACTTGTTGTAGGGCACGCAGCTGCTCATGGATGAGCCGCATATCGTTCCATATATGCAGTGATTAGCGGACACAATGCCCACCTCATTCCCCTTATACGCTATGAATCCCAGCGTACATGCCGCTTGTGGGCAGTTACACCCATCGCAGCAGCCGAAAATATCTATGCCGGACAGCACCGGCCTGTATGGATTGCATCTGAATCCGCACATGGTTTGTTGTGCAGGCATTATTTTGAACGGCTTGCCGACTGTGAGCGATACATCGCCCGGAGATAGGCCTATTAAGCCATATACATCGCTTGGAGATACCTTGTTTTGATCGTAGCCCACCACCAGCTTATAGCCCTGCCCAATGTATGTGTAGTATAGCCAATCATTGCTCGGGTCGCCCGGCGGATCGTTGACCGGCTTGCCGCTGGCCGGCATGTATTTCCTTAACGACGTGATTGTATCGAGCAAGAAGTGGACTGCTTGTATGTCCTTCTCCTTATACATCCAGGTATAATATGTGTTCATTGAATCACCTCATGAAGGTGATCGGCCCCTTGAATTGAACTATGACCGCATTATATTTGGAGACGAGGGCTTGCTCGCTCGGCGTGAGCGTCACGCCCTCGGGCAGGCCCAGGACCCACTGCGTCCCATTCCAGTACAGGTAGCCGTTATACCTCCTCTGAATTAGCAGTAACTCGCTTGGCGGACTCGGCGCGCTCATACGTGGATTGGTTTGCGCCAGCTTAAAAACTATTCGATCTTTTGTTTAACGGGGACGCCCAACCTATCATAGATGAACTCAACGCCATACCCCGGCACGTACCTCATCTGATAGTATTTCCCCGCTACCTCGAATAGCCTTTGATTGTACTTGGGGTGCCTTGAGGGGTTCCTAACGTGCCTGGCAATGAAGATTTGCCACGCTATGTCCATGCTGGTGAAGTATGGATTTCCCTTCGCCTCATCCATCCATGGTTCCCTCGGGAATTGCCTGTCGATCCTCGTATGCGACCAATTCGCTCTATGCTTGTGCCTCGCCCTCCATCTGGCTTGCCTAGTGCACCAGCCGTATCTCTTGCAGGCGGTTAGTGTGAAGTCGTAGAGCTCGGGGCCCCAGTATGGGACGCAATACACGCAGCCCTGGTCCTTGAGCATTGACTCGGCTATTGTGGATGGGAATGCGAGAACGGGTTCACACGTCATTGGGAGCACCGGGTACTGCCCATAAGTGAATAGCCAATCCATGGTCGGCCACTCCGCGGTCGACGCCCCATAGCACGTCCCATCCCAAGTGCAATGATAGGCGACCTCAAGCCAGAGCGGAGGTCTGAAGTCCTCGAAATGGATGTGGCTATCCGCCTTAACGATGAACTCGCAGCCATCCTTTAAGGCCTCGATTACGGTGGCGTTCAATGCCTTGCCGACGCCGAAACCATCAACCCTTATGACCGAGCCGTACCGGCCCAGCCACGCCCCATCATAGTCTTGGTCGACGCCGAAGTAAATAACCGCGTTGGGCACGAATCGTTTGAATGAGTTGACGGTTAGTGCGACGTCCTGCTCCTCCTCGTCGGGAGCCACGGGAATGATCAGGCAAGTGGACACGTTTTAATTGGGAATGCCATCAATTTAAACTTAACACCACTTCCTTGTATCGACAATTATACCACCTCCGTGCATCGACAATTATGTTTGGGTGCCCAGCCTCATTGAATGCCCTCAATATGTCGTCGAAGCCCGCGCGTTCTAAGAGATATATGAGCGTTGGCTTGGTGAAGGCGGATTTGTGGGCGTTCTCCCCATAGTCTTGCCCTCCATAGATGTACCAACTCATTGTCTCGAACCAGTCCCCATGCTCGCCCGGGAACTTGCCATCAAGCAAGTACTTCGCTATTAGCTCCATATCGGGCACCCTAATGTGTAGGATTCCGCCGCAAGCAGTTACCCTAGCTATTTCGGCCAAGAGTTGCTTAACCCTCCTATAACTCACGTGCTCTATGACGTCTATCGCATACACCTCCTTGAAGAAGCCGTCCGGGAACGGCAGTTTCCCCAACTCCAGGTCGACCACGAAGTCCACGTTCGGCAGCGGCCTCGCATCAAGGTTGAGGCAGTTGCCTATGCTTGTTGGCCCGCTTCCCAGGTTTAGGCATGGGTTGTTGGCGTCGACGAAGACGACGTCGGTCGGCTTGAGGATGGGCACCTCATCGGTTAGAACGACGGTTCTGCCCGGTTCAATGCACTTAAAATAATCGTCGCACACGACCGCCCTGGCGTACTTGCCCCAATAATCGAGTAGTTTTGCGTGTTTTGAATTTATTATAATCATGGCCTAAACCAATTCATATTTGTCATCGATCAGCGAGAATCCATATTTTGAAAGCACATCGTTAATCATCGACATCATGGACATTAGGAACTCCTCATCGCCATTTATGTTCACGTAAATCACCATCACGTCAGTATATAAATCCAACATGACTTCGGCGTCGCCACTTGGCGTGTTGCCGAAACACGCATACATGTATTTCTTCTTCCTGGCGCTCGCCATTTTGATGCAGTTTTGCTGTAGGTCCTGCTTGGGCAACTTCAATATGTCGTTGAAAATATCGTCGAATTTATCGCCGACAATCACGGTGGCAGTGAATCTGCTCATGCCCATCACCCAAGCTTCAGCTCGTTCTCCAAATCATGTATTATCCCAGCCCATTGAGGTATAATCCACTCCCATGATAGGACTTGCTCCGCGAATGCCCTCGCGTTTTTGCCGTACTCCTCCGGGTTGGCGTTATATGCAACCGCCATTGCGTCGGCAAGCTCGTTTGGATCCACGAACGAGTACTCTTGATGTGTTGGGGTCCAGAGCGTTGGCCTGGTCCACGATGTGTCGACCAATATGCCCCTCGGCGCGTGGGGCTCATAACTAACCAACTCGGTATGGCTTGAATTGTTGGGGGCAATGATTGGGACTCCGCACGCCATTGCCTCGGCCATGGGTATCCCAAATCCCTCGCCTGAGCTGGCGGTCACGTACCAATCCATTACTTGATATATGTTCGGCATGAAGTCATATGAATAAACGGCGGTGTAATCATCCTGGTTCGGGAATAGGACGCGCTTGTCGATGCCGTACCTCCTCGCGAGCCTAGCCAGGTCGAATGCCTTGCCCGGCGTGGGCTTGACGCCGCTCCAGACCACTAGGTATGCATCCGCATCCCTATTATTCTCCAGGAAGATGGAGAACGCCTTCAACAAACCCGGGATATCCTTCCTCTCGCTCTCGTTCTGGCCAACGAAGCCGAAGATGGTTGCGTCCTCGGGCAAGCCGAACGTCTTCCTGAGCTCCCCCTTTCCCTCGGATGGCTTGAATAGATCGGTGTCGATGCCGTGGTAAACCATATACACCTTCTTATCCTCGACCACCTTCCTTATTTGTCTCTCGCCGTATTTCGACATGGCTATTATGGCCTTCGCGGTTTGAAGTGCATGATTTATCTCAAGCGTGTATTCATCCAGCGGGGCATCGATGGGCGTATACGGCACCCAGTTGACGCTGTTCCCAATCGGCCCAATTGCCCAGACGTCTAGGTGAGATATGACTAGGTTCCTGCCCATCTTTTTGTACCATTGTATGAGGGGTTCCGTCGCTATCTGCCCACCCGTTGGCGCTGGGAGAACCGTGTAGCCATCGTAATTTATCGGTCCCCCCAACAAGTGATACGTGAACATCATCACGTCGAATTCGAGCTTCTTTAGGCCACGGACGATGTACCGCGTTTGTATGCCGTAGCCCGAGTTTATCCACGGTGCCGTGGATACGTATAGTATTCTGGCGGTCATGTTAAGAGGTGTAAAACAAGATTTAAAAAGCTTTTCGGTTTACTAACCAGTGCTCAAAATCGAGGAATATCTCGCAGGCGTTAACGCCGGGACGAGCGCTAAGAAGATGTATAGGTCCGTATTGAGCAGGCTAAACGACTTCCTAACCTCGAACAAGCTTCAGCTCAATACTGAGTCCGTCATTAAATTCTTGGCGCAATTCAAGCCAAACCTTGCCGATAGGTACGCATGGGTCATCATCAATTATTGCAAGTGGGCCGAGGCGAAGGACGTCGACGTGAACTACATAGCGAGGAAATTTAGGGCTGCATTCAGGCAATCATATGCGACATTAAGCAAGGACGAGGTCGAGAAGATAATTGGGGCATGCTATCAACCGCATAGAGTCATCCTACTCATGGCGTATACGTATGCGAGGAGGATCGGCGAGGTCTTGACGTGCAAGATTAGGGGCAACGAGGTCCATTTCACCTTGGAGAAGGTGGGCGGCGAGGTCTCGTTCCCCATCACGTCTCGAATCAAGAAGGAGTTGGAGGACTGCATCTATATTGGCAGATGCGAGAGGGGGGAATCCCCATTCAAAATAACGGAGCGTGCTGTGGAGATAGCGTTCCAGAAGTGCCTGGCTAAGGCCAAGATCGACGCGAGGGATAAGAGGATCACCGTGCACTCGCTGCGGGGATCCAGGATAAGCCACCTAGTAGAGCAAGGCTATCCCCTGGAGCAAGTCACGAAGACGCTTAGGACGCACACAAACATACAGGTAGCGTATGAATACTACCTCTCGCAAATCAATGTTGATGAATTGTTGGGCAACGAGTTGAAATGATCCTAGGATGGGGAAGAGGCCAAGCGTTCGATCGCCTGTTGTTGCTGGTACCAGCCGAACACGAATAGGCCAATGCCCACGGCCGCTGCGGCGGCGGTGCCCACCAAAAACCAGAACGCGCTCTCATTGGCGATCTTCTGCGCAGCGGATATCGCGTTTACGATTATCGTGTTTGACTGGACTGGGTCGTAGCATGGAAAGCATTGGGAACAGCCCGGATAAGAGACGTACACCGTGTATGTGCCCGGCTGCGTGAAGTAAATAATGAATTGGTAATTGCCCGATCCATCGGTCTTGGTTTGGGCATATGACGTGCCGTTCACATAAAGATAGACCGGCGCATCGGCCATCCTATTCCAGAACAAGAACCACCAGTATAATGTGCCGTTAATTGTCACGGACTCATTAACGGCTGGGTTAGTGTCCGAGACGTTGATTGAAATCCTAGTTGCATAGCACATGATTTAACAATTGGTTTTAACTTTTAAACCTTATCCGCAACGCCTAACTTGACCTTGTCCTTGTGCTTGCTGCATTGCCTGGCAGTTACACATGGATTGAACGTACTGACACATCAAACACGCTATTTGGCACAAGTACTCGGGCGGTATCGGCGGCAGAGTCGGACTCGGTGAGGGAGTTGGGGTTGGGGTCGGCAATGGACTCGGCGTTGGTGATGGCGTTGGACTAGGTGAGGGAGTGGGTGATGGAGTGGGAGTTGGAGTAGGCGTGGGAGTTGGTGATGTTTGTCCGCCGTATGGGACTAGGTGGAGGACGTTGGCTATCTCATTGGGGTCTATGAAGGCTGATAGTTCCTCGCTTCCCGCGAAGCCCTGCCCAAGGAATGTTCCATCCTCGTTGAAGCCGACGGAGCCTGAATCGCCCGGTTCAATTATTGGCGAAGTTATTATCACGTCGTTCACGGTGCGCGTGAAGCAGTCGTAATTCACAAGGATTGATGCATGGATTGATTGAACCGTTCCGCATTGAATGCCCGTTGTCCTGCCCGAATGACATATTGTCTCCCCAACGTCGGGAGTCCTATATGAACCGTTCATATACACTTCGTGGCCGAAGTGCTCCTTGCTCCCGCATATGTAGTTGCTCACTTGAACCCCTTGGTTCAGCTTAATGGCAACGGTGTCGGTCGTCTCATCAACTGGCTGCCAGAAGTTTGGGGTTACCTTATAGACCTTGCCTATCTCATCGCCGAGGATCCCGCCGTCCAGCGGCGCCGGCTGGCACATGGGTCTGTCCATGACGTTGTTGCCGTCTTGACATGTCTCGACGAATTTGGTGCAGTGGGCACAAGTTACCCAAACTATCTCGCCTGTGTCCTTGTCTATGAATGGGCCGGTGGACGAGCAAGCGCCAAGTACCCCGCAGTCGCCCACGGATGCGCCGGGCAACAGCGGCCTATCCTTTGACTTGAAGCAATTGGGCAAATCCGCCTGACTCTTCACTTTGCATGCTTTACGAAAAAAGGACGCCAACCTTGAGAAGGCCGATTTTTTGGCGTTTGATTTTGATTTTGATGGCAGTATGCTGAGCATTTTCGCCTCAACCACCTTTACCTTAAATTGTTTTTCGCCAACACTGTAGGTATTAGCCACATAGATCTGCTTCCTCGCCCTCGCCTTATCGTAGTAAAGGACTAGCACGTATTCGTTATTATCCTTCCCAATCCCGATTCCCCAATAGCCCGTGTCGGGATTAACTACATCGGCTTTTATTTTTTCCTTGAGTTGCATTAGTTCCTGTGGAACCTCCGCCATACGTGTTTAACGGAGCCCGCCTTAAATGTTTTACGGCAATGGCGAGCGATTGCCATGATATAACACCCGTGGTATTATACCGTGCTGTTTATTAACCCGTGCCGCTGGGGTTCCCCCATGACTAAGCCCGGCCACAGAGTTGTGAACCTGAGCGAAAACGTGTACAACAGGCTGGATGCTATTAGGAGGGAAATAGCTAGTGTACGGGGCGGACACCCCTCAATTAACGACGCCGTTTTGCTCCTGCTGGATATATACGACAAGTACGCGAGGATTTACGGCGACCCAATAGCAACTAAGCCCGTTAAGCCCGTTCTCGACGTCAAGCCGATAACCGTCGATTTGAGGGATGAAGAGGTCGTCAGGAGGTATGTGGAGGATCTAAGGAGGAGGCTGGGGCTCGGCTGACCAAATTCGAGACCCCCCTCCACCCAGGGGGGTATGATCTGCGGAATGGATTCGCGCGGCCGCCCCACTGGAAAGGCTTTTAAATTATCGGCGAGGTAAAGATTTATGGCAAACTCAAATTTCAAGGGGTTGGACTTAAAGAGGGCGGCCACCGGGATAATGGTGGGTCTGCCCTTCCTCTTGCTCAGCGCGGTTAATGTGCCGCTCGGCATTGTCTCATTCATAACGGTCTTTGCTCTGTTCCATCTAAAGAGGTTCCTATACGCATCGTTGCTATCCCTCGTCTTCTATATCGTCGCCGTGATGGCGTTCTTCGGCAGCGCCTACTCCGCCAATCCGGTCATGGGGCTTGCCTATATGGCGATAGCAATGTTATTGCCCCTATTGGTTTACGGCCTTGACTTCAAGATCGCGGTGGACACCTACTCGCAATTCATATCCCCAATTCTCGGGATCGGATCGCTGGCGTTGATGTTCGTGCCGTTCCCGGGGCCGGCGTTGGGGTTGGGCTACGCCGTTGCCTCCAGCATAACGAGCAAACGCGAGGTGTTCAGCATCTATTACCTTCCGCCCCTCGGCTTCATCATTGTTTACTTGACGTCGGCATTGTTCACTGGAACTCCTATCGGCATGGGGCTCAGGCACGTGGTCCTCTCCATGCAGGACCTGCTCCTATACGCCGGGGCGCTCCCCTCGAGACCGCTGTACGCCGTTGCGTTGATCGGCTCATTCATACTCGCCATGTTGTCCTCATTCGTTGTGCCGAAGTCCCTCCTCGTGAAGCGGGAGATGCGTGTTAGGGATGCGGCCGTGACCACGGCCGGCATCGGCGCTGTCTCGACCATGGCCCTCAAGCCGTTTTTCATTAATCCGCATACCAAGATTGACGTTAGGAGGTACATGACCACGGTTAGGAAGTTCATGGGCTACTTAACGCATTCGAGGATTTCGATCGCCATGACTGTCTCCGCATTGGCTGGCCTAGTGCTTTCCCTGCCGCTCGGGGCGTGGAGCCTGCTCGCGCTCGCGGTCTCAAGCATTGGCGTGCTCGTGGGCGTCTACGCCGCCGCCTATGTTTCAGACCTAGATACCTTGAAGAGCCTCTTCAGCGGGATATTGGTTGATGTTCCTAATGAGCAAGAGCTTGAGCAGTTGTTCAGGGAGAATTGGCTGGTGCTCATTGGCATGGATGAGTTGAAGGATAGGCTCGTCAAGACGTCGATGTCTTTCGAGGACGTCCCAGGCGTTAGGCCGATTCACGGCATATTGCTTTACGGTCCCGCCGGCACGGGAAAGACCGCTCTGGGTATTGGGTATGCGGCTTGGTTAGCAATGAATAGGGGATTCAACCTCTTCGTGGTGAGGGCCGGCAGAATCCTCCGCGGAGGACCATATGACGCGGCCCACAGGCTTGATCTGATCTTCCAATTGGCGGAGGCCTATCAACCGGCCGTGATTTACATCGATGAGATAGATGCGTTGGGCAGGGTTAGGGAATCGCCCGATGCCCCAACCTATCTAACAACGTCCGTGCTCCTTCAAGATATAGACGGCATCGTGTCGAGGTACGCTAAGGTGCTCGTCATCGGCACAACGAACAGCAAGGACGTGCTCGATCCCGCCCTGGTCAGGCCCGGCAGGCTCGGCGATATGTTGATTTACGTGGATAGGCCTTCCAAGGAGTTGGTTAGAAAGATCATATTGGGGATAGCTGAGCAGAAGAAAGTAACCATTCCAAACGACCTGCTCGACAAGGCCAGCGAGGTGCTTGAGACCGGGGCAGATGCCGAGAGCTTCGTGAACTGCGTTGCCCTAAAGGAGAAGCTCGGCCTTGAGGGCGAATTGCCCGAATGCCTTAAGGCAGTGAGCACTGGATTGCCGGCATATTGAGTGGGGCAAGTTTTTAAAAGGCATGGACTACGGATACCGGTATGGCGTTGCGAGGAGTTAAATTTATTAGGCTCCTATTGATCGTTAAATCATGAACAGCGAGGATATATTGGCGATAGGGTTAACAATTGCCCTGCTCGTATTCCTCAGCCTAGCTTACTTGTATCCACAATACGCGGGCGGCTTGCTGGCTGTAGCCATGTTCATCTCCTTGGCCGACGGCTATGTGATACATAAATACTCGAACAACTTGAGGAATTTCAAGGAGTTCGAGAGGGATATGCTTGATGTAAAACAATATTTGCTCCAAGCCCTGCAAGGGGAGGGCTCAAAGTACGCCGATTTAGTCGAGGAACTGATCAAGGTTGAGCAGGACCTGATAAATGGAACCGATATTAAGGCCGTTAAGGAGAGGGTTAGGCACATAAAGAAGTGATCATCCTTAGTAAGGTTTAAAACCCCCACTCATATTTTTAATTATGCCGTGCCTAACCGATAAGGATGGGAAAATAATCTTGTGTGCCGACAAACAGGAGGATATCGATCGTGCGCTCGTGCATATTGGGCAAGGCAAGGAACTCTTGGATAATTTCGAGCAATTGATTAGGTCCATGGCTAAACGCGAGGTGTGATCCAATGACGTACAGGGTGCTGATCACGGATGAGTACGGGTACACGGATGTGCTTGCCGATGGGTTTGACACTAGGGAGCAGGCGGAGAAGTTTGCCAAGGACATTAAGGGGTATATGTGGCATCCCCAAGATGTTAAGCTTAGCATTGAGGAGGAACCATATGATTGGCTTAGCCTATTCCTTATTGGTGTGCCGATCATTGGCGCTGCCGCCGTCGCATTGCTCTACGGTCTGGGAGCGATAAAGTTAAATTCATTACCTCAACCTAAATTTTAATGTCGCAAAATGAAAACCCATGCATAGCGAGGGGATTTGATGGTGGCATCTCGTACGGCATAACCAAGGAATATGTTAGGACTAGGAGCTGGGGCATTTGGCAAGCCTTTAGGGAGGTCGTGCAAAATGCACTTGACGAGATGCAATACGTCACTAAAAAATGGCCTGCATCCTATCCATGTAATAGCACGCCCCTCAATACAATTGTGAAGGATACGGGGAGGGGCATAACCGTTAAACACTTGCTTATCGGCACTTCCGAGAAGCCCGAATGGAGTAGGGGCAAGTTTGGGGAGGGGCTCAAAATAGCGTTAATGACTTTTCTGGATCAAGGCATACCTGTAGAAATTAGGGCCGGAGATAGGCGGATCGTGCCGTTATTCATTACTACCAATGTGGATGGCGTCAATGCCGAAATGTTTTATATATGTTATAAAAAGGAGCCGGAGTCCATAACTGGCACCGAGGTTCGTATTGAGAACTCAGTCCTGTGCCAACGATTTAGGAAGAACTTCGTTCAAGGATTGCCCACTAATTGCATAAAGAATTTTACAATCAGGAAAAACGATGAGGACATGATCATATGGTGGGAGAACATTCTTGATTGTGATGATGCTAGGGGCAAGATTTATGTTAGGGACATTTACGTTAGGGACATGCCAGCATTGTTTGGCTACAACTTGTTTGATGTTAGGCTATCCGAGTCCAGGGACATCGCCAACGAAAATGATATAAGGCATGGCATAGAAGATTTATGGGGCCATATAATAGATGTTTTGAATTTAGCACAAGAAAGCCCCAGAACCTATGATCCTCAGCATGTTGAGCTATGGACCGAATTGTTGAGGAAGTTAATTGATGGGGGGTTAAAGGCAAGCATGAACAACGGTAACGAGGTGGAGACCGAGATTTATCCACACACTGTGAGTGGCGGCATAGTTGCCGATTTGTTCGCAAAAATGTATGGTAAGGACGCCGTTGTTGTCACGGATCCCCAAACACTTGAGCTCGCCAAATACTACCACATGGATCCCATATTCTTTTGCACCAAGTCGTTTTGTAGCTGGCTACGCTATATGACCGAGACCGAGAATAGGATGAGCAAGAAGGCCGGCAGCATAGCTGATATCGTGCCCAAGGATGAGTTGCCCTCCCTGCTTAAAGACATAATCGATGACCTTGAGCAAATCGCTTACCAAGTCACCAAGGGCACGATATACTCAACGGCATACTTTAGGGATAATATTGAATATGCCAACTTAAAGCGAGGCGTCTGCGGCCAGGCTAGGTATGAACTGAAGAGCGAAATCGCCCTCAGCATTCCATGTCTTATAGAACATTGCAACCCCAACAACTTCGATACGGTTGAAGAGGCCGCAACTAGGTGTGTTAGGGAGTACATTAGCGTTCTACTACATGAGATTGCCCACATCGTGAGCAGATCAACTGATGGTACCACTGCATTTGAACAGGAATTAACCGAGGAATTGGGCTTCACAGTAACAAAAACCCTTGAGAACTACAAGGAGATATCGGCCCTCGTTAACGATATTGAGGACAAGATGAAAAAATACAAATAAGTCCCTTTAGGGACTCCCCTGTATAAATTAATGTGTCCGCGAGCCGTTTGCCATTTGTTGAATAAATGGCCTGTATTTTCCCGTTAGCTTGCATCTGATCGTATCCGTTTTGTTGCACTCGGCCAGGCCTAACTCGACTATGCGGTATACCGCAGTGTAGATCTTATGGCGATCGGGTCTGCTGACCAACTCATACGGCATGTCGTAGACGCACGATATGATATCCCTAATTGTCTCATGCCCCATCGCTATGCATGCAAGGATTTTGCTCCTCAATTGGCTCATCCTAGTCGTGTTGGTGACGAAAGTGCGGTATATCACTCGTTTAACGCAGTCGACGTATATCTTATCCCCATCGACTCTGCCATTAACCGCCTTGGCCAACTCGTTTAGGTCCAATCCATCGCCGTCGAGCATGCCCGTGATGGCGTTGACTATCTTATTATACATCCTATTGTCGGAGATGTTGGTGGTCATGAAGATGTGCGGTCCGTCGACTTGGAATTGGACGAAGCATCCCCCGCGTCCGCTTTCCTTGGCCTCGAACTGGGCCACGTACTTGCCAACCAGGCTTGGGTCGCTCCACAGGGGGCTGTCCCTACAAACCACGTAGACGACTCCCGCGTCCTCGCTCACGGGCATTATTTTCACGCCGTACAGGCTCAATACTCTGAGCACGTAAGCGATCTCGCTGAGTTGATTGGGGTAGACATAATCCTTATTGGTGGCATAAGGGAGACGTCTGTCCTCGAATTCCCTCACCTCAATGGGCCTTATGAAGACGCATCTGCCGTGTGCGTGCTCTATCTTGAACCTAAGGTACTCGGCGACGGCATTGATAACCCTCATTCGATCACCTCCATGTAAATATCCTTGCTTCCGCACACGGGGCATTGTAGTTTGAACCTCTTTAATTCACCGATGAGGTGGCCAATGTTGCCGCCGTTGGCTGGCTGAAGTATTAACAGGTCGTGGCCGTTTCCACAACGCAGTGCGAGGGTTGTGGTGGAGTCGACCCACTCCATGATGTTCGCGATCTCCGTCCTAGACCTCAATTGATTGATGTACCTTTTTACCGTCTGGATGAATTCATCATCGTCATCGCCGTCGCCGAGCGCACGGTCAAGCACGTGCAGCGCGTAAAGCATGGCGTCGTATTTGGAGCCGGGCGAGTTGCCGAAGAGGTCGGGGTATTTCTCCGCGATCCTCTCCGCGATGGCCCCAATGACCTTGTATTTATTATCGCTCATTTGATCGCCTCGTCGTGAGGGTTTTTTCGTTCGGGTTGCATTCGTTCTCACGGCTAATCCTTGCCTGCCCGGTTTTAAAGCTTTGCGAAACCGAAGAGTTTAAAAACTAGTTTTGTTTCCGCGGGGAACCACTTCCCCGAATGGCGTTTCATGAAAATAATATTTAAAAACTAGGATTGGGTTAGTTAGTTATGGCGAATCAAAGGAGCCCCGAGGAGGTGGAGGATGCGGAAGCCCTCCCCGGGATCGCATTCCCCTCCTGGGGAATCGTTATAGAAAGCACAGTGCTTATTTTTAAATCTTTCTCTATTTTTAAATCCTCCTCTCGGTGGTGAGAAGAACATGTCCACACTCTCAACTCTCTCTCCCCATGGCTCATCACGCGTTTTGCGGAACCCGAAGAAACCCACAGCTGCTCTCTCTCGCCTGGGTAGGACTGAGAGGATTATCCTCTCCTACCTGGCCGGCTCCGAACTGGCCAAGCAGTTCAGAATTGCCGACATCGTTTACGGTACTTCCCTCTCCACTAAGGTGGTTTATGAGGCTCTGCGCCGCCTTAAGGAGCGTGGCTTCGTCTTTAAGAGGGGTAGGGGCCTCTACTCCTTATCGGATTGGGTTGATTCTCTATTCCTAAATGGATTCACCGTTCCAGCGAATGTGGAACCCGTTGATAAACCCGTTGATAACCTGGGGGGTCATGCCGCGGCTGATGGGCGTGTGTTAGCAAGTTCTTCTCGCTCTGGGTTGGCGAGCCGCCCCTCTCCCTCTTCCTCTGTTGGTTCTTCGCCTGTTGCTGCTTCCCCTAATTCCTCTGCTTCCTCTGGTTGGGGTGTTGTTAGGCTTCATTTCCTTCTTCCTAAGGATAATAACAATTGGTTGGCCTTCTTCGTCTCCCTCCTCCTGGTTAAGCTTTTAGTCGATTTCTCCTTTTCCCTGGTTCGTTCTCGCCTGGAGCGTGTTTATTCTCCCTGGAGGCTTCGCCTGTTGTCTTCTTCCGTTCGTTCCCTGTTTCGTAATCTCACCTATTATTCTCCCTCCCTCATCCTGGGTTGCCACGGCCGTTATAATGGTAGTCCCGGCTCTTTTTCCCCTCTCCTGGATTGTGCTTCCCCTCACTCTTATGAGCGTGGCCTCGACTTCATCGTCCCAGGCTGGCTTGCCGAGGCCGTGGATAACGTCCTCTCCATCTTTAAGGTGTATTCCAAGACTCCTTCTCAGATCAAGGACGGCAATCCCTCCTATTATGATTCCCTCCTTCAGCAGTTTTCTTCTCCTCCTTCCCCTCCCGACTCTTTTTCCTTGGTCTCCTCCCTTCTTCGCTCCATTAGGCTTCGCCCTGTGAGGTCTGGGAGGTGATTTTATGGTCGTGATTTGCAGCGTTCCCGTCACCGTGGATGGTTGCCTCCTGGTTACCCCATCCCTTCTTCGCTTTGTTTCCCCCCTCGATTGGTCGGCCCCCTATCAAATATTCGATATTGGGGTGAAAATAGCGTCCATTCATGGCCTAAGCGGCAAGCTTCGTTTTGCGTTTAGGACGTATATGGCGTACGCGGACATGCTTCAAGATCCCCCATACGCCGTGAGGATCCTTATTCCGGATGATTGGGAGTTGACCTCCCACATCAAGTTGGCCAGGGCGTGGTTGGGGAGCGAGGAGCG
>Ga0079046_1000199_pt1 | contig 15779 bp, 8 predicted proteins | sample BED_host_MetaG_FD_76330 | JGI IMG/M metagenome (GOLD analysis project Ga0079046, IMG submission 76330) | Hot spring microbial mat communities from Yellowstone National Park, Wyoming, USA - BED_host_MetaG | ecosystem: Environmental > Aquatic > Thermal springs > Hot (42-90C) > Microbial mats ... | reverse complement strand
GCTCGATCTCCAACCTCACGTTAAACGTCACAGGAACTCCGATTCGATGAGCCGATAACCTCGCCGCGCCCAACCTTTGGGATCTCACCCGGGTGAGATCTACCAGCCCAGTCCTCACGGGGGCCGCGAAGTCCCGCGAAGTCCGATAGTTTTATGATAGTTTTATTTATGAGAACGCACAGAGGAACATCGATGGTAAAACTAGGCGTGTGGGAAGTGTGGATCTACTTATCCTTTTTGCTGCCCTGGGTGGCTGCCCCTTCGGCGGTAGGGATGGGTCAAGCCGCATACAGTCTCCAGGAAGTGCAATCGCTGGAGCTTAACGGCACGGCGTCACCCTCGGTGGTCCCGTATATGAACGGGGTGGCGTTCTCCACTTCCGCCCAGAGGTGGACCGCGCTCTTCTACTACAACGGCTCCCTGAGGGAGGTGACGAACCTCACCTTCCCCTATGCAGTGGAGGTGTCGAGCGAGCCAGTGACTTACGGGGGGGTGCTCTACTTGGTGGCCTATAGCTACTCAGGGGGGAGCTTCCCAAGTTCAGGTGTCGGCGTTTCCGTGAACACTACAGTCCTCCAATTCGACGGTCTACGGGTGAACTCCACTACTCGGGTATACGACGGCCTCGGGGTCCTCGTGGACTCCGTGGGACACGTCGTAGTGTACAACCTGACCAACCTAACTGACGTCTACTCCTCGGTTTACGGGCTAAACCCGCGCTTCAGGGGGCTCATAGTTTACTTCAACTCGACGCCCTATGGTTACCTGATCGCCAACGAGTCCAGTTACCTACTCTTGGGACCCCAGGGCCAACCTAGCGGGGTGGAGGTAACGGTGACCATGTTGAAGCCGGGCTTGGGGGCGCAGTGGACCAGGGACTTCAATTCCGTGAACTACCTAGCGTCCTGGGGGGACACCCTCTACGTCTCCGCCGCGGGTCAGCTCTCCATGGTGGACTTGAAGTCCGGGGGGACCACTGGGTCCGTGAGCGCGAGGGTTGTCGAACTCCTCCCCACCTCCAACGGCGTTTACGCGATCGTTAACGGCTCCGGTACCCTCTACTTGGAGGCGGTGGGGGGAGGAGGGCTCAGCCAAGTGGCGTCGCTCCCCAACGTCAACGAGGTCCTGGAGTCGAGAGTCAAGGGAAGCGAGCTCCTAGTACTCGGTAACTCGTCCCAGGGGATCTACTTGGACTCGCTGTCCCTGGCGGGGGGAGTGTTGGGGAGCTTCAGGGTGACCTCGGGTTCAACTCCCTCCTCCCCGATCTCTGTCGACAGTTACCTGTCGTTCCTCACTAGCTCGCTCCGCCTCGGCAGTGCGCAGGCCCAAACCCAGGAGTACATGGGGCTCTACCTCAACGTCTTCTCGTGGAACGGAACCTACTTCATCGCGTCCACTGCCGTCTCTTCAGGCCTCACCCTCTCGGCTGCGGAGACCGAGGTTAGGGGGGACTTCTACGTCCTGTTCACGCCTTTCCCCAACAGCTCAGCGAACGGGCTCGCCGGCACGCCCTTTTCCAGTTACCTGGACGTATTCAGGCTGAGCTCGAGCACACAGGTTACCTCCTCCACCAGCACTTACACGAGCACTTCCACCACTTCAACGCAATCCAGCACCACCACGACCTCGAGTTCCACCTCCACTTTTACCACCTCCTCCACCAGCACTTACACGAGCACTTCCACCACTTCAACGCAATCCAGCACCACCACGACCTCGAGTTCCACCTCCACTTTTACCACCTCCTCCACCTCCTCAAGCAGCGTCCCCCAGAGCTCCTCCACCTCCACCAAGGGCCCCCCAGTGCCCATTTGGATCCTGTTCTTGGTGGGGGTGGTGATCGCGGTGGTCCTAGGGGTCATGATCTACACGGTCTCCAGGAGGTGAGCCCACCTGGGTCTAGCCCGGTCTGCGCGTGGGGGGACTCCCCACTTGGACCTCGTCGGGAGTTGGGAGCGAAATAACGCTTATTATTGCCTAGAGGGAATGAACACCATGTTTCCGTTCTCAGTGAGAGTCAAGGGGGGCGAGGAACAGGCGAGATCGGTCCTTAAGGTCCCCCGAGTGAAGGGGCTCGGGAGGAGGGGGAAGCGTGTCTCCCCAGTGGGGCAGGCTAACGAGATAGTCACCTTCGAGGCTAGGAGACCCGAGGGGATGGAGGTGCTGGAGGAGTACGACCTGGGGAGGATCGACGAGGTCCTCTCCCAGCTCAGGGTCGTAGTGGGCAGGGTAGGGGGTAAGGGCTTCTACCTCGTGGACGAACCTCACCTGACTGAGGAGGAGAAGGGGGTCCTCTCCCAGCTCCTCTCGATGGTCTACATCTCCATGCCCCTCCCCCTAGGGGAGGTCTCTGAGGATAACCCAGAGGAGGAGAGCGAGCTACCCACCTTCAAGAGGGGGATCGTGGCAGACTACCTGAGGAGGGTGGCTGAGGAGCTGGAGGTCTCGAGTATAACGGGGGAGTCGCAAAGGAAGTTCCTCTACTACATATTAAGGGAGATGTCGTTCTCCTTCATCACACCCCTCCTCCTAGACCCCTCTCTTGAGGAGGTAGAGTGCACCGGTTGGAACAACCCAGTCAGCGTGGTCCACAGGAGGTACACGCAGTACCTCAGGTTGGAGACCAACGTGAAGTTCAGGAGCGAGAGGGAACTCAGGACCTTCGTGGAGAGGATCTCCGAGCTGAGCGGGAGGAGCGTGAGCCTGGCTAATCCGATCCAGAACTTCATGATAAGGGGAGGCCACAGGGTGGCAGTCACTTACGGGAACGAGATCTCCTCCCCTGGGTCCACCTTCGACATAAGGAAGCACCCGCGTGAGCCGTTCACGATCGTGGACCTGTTCAGGAGCGGCATGTTGAGCGTCGACTTGGCGGTCTACCTGTGGCTCCTCATGGAGGCTAAGAAGTTCGTCATGATCTTGGGCCCCACGGGGTCCGGGAAGACTACCCTCCTGAACGGGCTACTCATGCTCCTGAACCCCAACGCGAAGTACTTGACCATCGAGGACACGCCGGAGCTGAAGCTCCCTCACCAGTACTGGGTCAGGCTGTTCTCCCGTCCAGCCTTCTTCTCTGGTACGAAGGAGGTGGGGATGGACGAACTGGTCAAGCTGGCCCTAAGGTACAGGCCGGACTACGTGGTGGTGGGTGAGGTCAGGGGGACGGAGATCGCCAACATGGTCCAGGCCGTGGCCACCGGACACGGGGGAGTGACGACCTTCCACGGCAGTAGTATGAACGACCTCTTCACTAGGATCTTGGGCCTGTTGGAGAAGGACGTGGCCAAGGAGTTCACCTCCCTCCTCTCATGCGTGGTCATAGTGAACAGGATCGTGAACCCCAAGGACAGGTCGCAGGTGAGGAGGGTGCTGGAGGTTTACGAGAATTCCCCCGACGGGATGACCTCCGTCTTCCGCTGGGACCCCCTCACCGACACGTTCAGCGCCAGGGACGGGAGAGAGGCGAGGGAAGCAATCGTGAGCTCCCGCCAGGTCGGGGAGTCGCTGAGACTCCTGGGCTGGTCCCACGACCTACTCTCGGTGGAGCTAGAGGCCAGGAGGGAGATCCTGGGGCACCTCGTCTCGGGGAACGTGTGGGAGTACGGGAAGATAGCGGAAGTGCTCAGGGCCTACTACAACTCCTCCGGGGCGGCCAGGTTGCTCAAGGGGGGATGAGGTTGGAGACGACCGAGGAGAGGCGAGAGGAGGAAGGGAAGGGAGCTCAGATCGGAGAGGCCGCCGGGAAGGTCATGCTCTACACTATAGTCCTTTTCAAGACCAAGGACTTCTTGGCCGCGTTCTCCATGAGTGTCTCCGCGCTCTTGGTCCTGTTCTACTTCCAGCGGATATACAACGCGGTGCTGAGCGACACGGGTAACCTGGGACTCGCGGTGGACGTGTCGTACCTCCTCGTGGCCGCGGTGGTCGGGGTCACGATAGGCGAGGCCATAATTGCGCCCTCTTTCGTGAGGAGGCTGAAGGTGGTCCTCCTGAGGGAAGTCAACAGACTCCACGGCCTCTTCTCGGTGAGGGTCGCAAAGCTCTTGGTGGGAGTCGACAGGTTCCAGAGACTCGTAGTCTCCTACGTGGACTCCTTGAGGGGGAACATCGTGGCCTCAGGCGAGGTCGAGGACGGCCTGTTCTTCGTGACGAAGTACTTGGCCTACTCCCTCCTCAGCGCGGCCTACGTGGTGTTCGCCGGGTCGATCGCGTCCCTAGTCCTGGCCCTCACGGGCTACCTGTACTACGTCCCCCTCCTCGTCCCTGCCGTGGCGATCCCCGTCTTCCTCTACTACTACCCCTCCCTCTACTACCGGGCCAAGAGGTCGGAGCTGGGCACGGGGGTGAACAACGAACTCCCCTTCTTCGCGGTCCTCCTATCAATAGCCTCATCCACGGGCCTCACGATCGACTACGTGATGAGGAGGATCCTCCAGAGGGGGAGGGACATATTCCCTAAGTTCTTCACGGAGTCAAAGATGGCCCTGAGGGACCTGATGGACTTCGGGAGGCCCATAATAGGGGAAATGGAGGAGCGGGCCAAGTCGCACCCGAGCAGGGAGTTCTCGGCCTTCCTCTTCGGCTACTCCACGATGTTCCGCACAGGGGGCGAACTGCCCATCTACCTAACGGAGAGGGCCAAGGAACTCACCGAGTGGCTGGCCTTCAGGTGGGAGCTCTACTCCGAGAGGGTGGCGAGCCTCGGGGAGACCACAATAATAGTGTTCTTCGTCGTCCCCGTAATGCTCATAGTGACCGCCATGTTCGCCGGGACCCAGCTCCTCTACGACATGGTCGTCCTCCCTCCCCTCTTCACCCTAGTGCTCTACGTTATGGTCAGGGGGAACAGGCCTACTTCCTACGATACTGTGACGTACGACGCCTTCGGCGCAATAGGGATCGGGGTTGGGGTTGGCCTCCTCTCCTACTTCCTGTACGCTGACGTCTCGGCCAGCAGTGGCCCACTGCCCCTCCATGCCTCCCAGCTCCTGTTCCTGTCGCTCCTCCTCCCCTCCCTCTACGTTTACCTGAGGACCAGGGGGCAGTTCAGGGAGATCGACGACGTGGAGGGCTCGATCCCGGAGTTCCTGAGGGACCTGACCGAGTTCAGGAAGATCGGGCAGGACGTTTCGAGGACGATGAGGATACTGAGCGGGAGGCGTAAGTATAGGTCTCGCTTCAACGGGCTACTGGAGGGGATCACCAAGGCCATTGACAGCGGCACCCCGCTGACCCAAGTAGAGGTGAGGACTAGGAGCTACCTAGGTAGGTTCGTCTTCTTCATGGTGAGGCTCCTGGTAGAGAGCGGTAACGTGGAGCCGACCCTGCTGGAGAACCTCTCCAGCTTCGCCTCCAGGTACGTCCAGGTGAAGGAGGAGGCCAAGGCCAGGATGAGGATATACAGGGTCCTGGGCTTACTGACGCCGGTCATGCTGACTTTCGCCATAGTGATATCCGCTGCGATGGCCCAGAGCTTCGGGGCCGGGAACCTCTTGGGGGGAGCCGGGGCCCCGGCTGGGAGCGGGCTACAGCCAGTGCAATTGACGGGGGACCTCCTCCAAGTCATGTTCATCTTCGTTGAGGGGGTATCGTTCGGGCTAGGCCTCGTGGTCTCCAAGGCGATGCGCGGGACAGTGGCCGACATGTCAATGGCGATTTTGGGTTTGCTCATAGCCATAGCCTCGATCGCCATCGCCCAGCTGATCCAGCCCGCAGTCTCCGGTTTCTTCACTCCTCCTTGACCTGGGGGTTCACCTCCCCAGCGGTATCTCCGGGTCGTAGCCTCTGGCCGGTCAGAGCATCACTTCCACTAACGAGGTCCAGTGGTCTGCGCCTGAACTAGGCAGGTCGAGGACCCCTAAGGGAGCTACACACTACGTATAGTGAAGGGCGATATTTCTCCCCCAGATACGTCTCCTCTGGGAATCGACGCTCGCCCGGGCCCTGGATCCCCGTCGGACTCGCCCGGCTCCTCCGCCGGAGGAACCCTTAAATAGGGGATTTCCCCATTGGGATCGTCTATGAAGGCGTGGAGAAAGGGTTTATCCAACGTCGTCGCTGAGGTGATGTTGGTACTGGTGGTGCTGTCCGGGTTCTACTTGTTCTACCGCTTCTTCCTCAACCAAGTGGGGATAGAGAGGACGAGCATAGTGGTGGGGACGGAGATGGGGGAGTCCAAGGCGGCGGAGCAGCTGACGCTGATTTACTCCTACAACGTCACCTCACCCGGGTTCAACGGCACGGTGTTCCTCGTGGAGAACACCGGGAGATCCAACGTCACCGTGGAGAAGGTCTTCTCCGAAGGCTCGGACTTCACTGGGGAGGCGACCATAACCCAGTATGGAAGTTCGGGGAACACGAGAGTCCTAGTCCCCCTGCACTTCTACCTAATAGTAGTCCCATCACAGGTGGGTTCGGTGACGCTGGTCACGTCCTCTAGTAACATCCTGGTGGTTTAGTTGAGGAGGGCTTCAACTAGGGGAGTATCTGAGGTGATCGGGGCGGTGGCCTTGATATTGGCCACCCTGGCAGCCCTCTCCCTGGCGCTGTACTTCTTCACCGCCAGGGCGAACTTGCAGAGCCTGGGGGTCCTGTCCCAGTTCAGGTACGCACAGCTCAGCGTGGGGGAGCAGACCTACGTCGTATACTACCTGAGGTTTGGGGGGATCTCATACTACTACGTGGTGGACGTCGGGGATTACCCCCTTTACCTAGCGCAGCGTCAGCCCCTCCTGGGGGTAAACGTCACTGTCCACGGCTTCACCCACCAGGGGCAGGAGAGTAACGCCTCATCTGAGACTTTCTACGTGAACGGGAGGCCCGTCACGACGTGGGTGGTACAGCCAAAGCAGCTTTACCTCATCCAGGTCCCAGGATTGAACCAGCCGAACGTCACCCTGATCACTGTCCTACCTACGGGTAAGACCGGGGTCTACTCCACCGTAACCCTCGTCCCCGAGCTGAACCCGTGAGCTTCCAGGAGGGCGCGGCGTCGGGGTGCAGTGTTGCTGCCCATGTATGGCAGGCCAGGATCAGGTGGAGGTTAGCCATGGGCAAATGCCTGACCAAAAACGCTGGGGAGCTCAAGCGCCTGGGCAGAACATAGCTGATGGAGGGCGCAGCGGATAGCTTAAATACCTGATGAACCTCATGTAAATGAGGAAAGATGCCTAACTCAGCCAAGTGGTCGGTCTGCCTGGCGTTGACCGCGCTGGGCCTGATCTCCCTCTCCCCTGGGTTCTTGAGGGTGAACTCGCAGACCTCTCAACTCCAGGGCCCCGTGGGGATAGTCGACGCGGGGATAGGTAGGGTTGGCAACAGCTTGGAGACCTACAGCTACAACACCACTGGGGTCGAGGGGTTCATACAGATCTACGGAGGGGAGTTCTACACCGCTCCCGCCGGAACTCCTGAGCAGTACCCCAGCGGCCCCAGGGACCTCCAAGTGACCCTTAGCTCGTTCCTATACAGCGGGGGCCAGTACCTCTGGGTCTACGCGTTTTGGGCGATCACCGATCTAGGCGGCAATAGGTACAACCTCTCGATCTGGGACTTCGTGTTCAACGTCACCGGCGGCAGCTTCGACAATATGAGCCGCTACTCCGTTTTGAGCGGGCAAGGGCTCCTGTTCTCCAATTTCTACGGTTATGCCTCCTACGTCTCCGCCCTCAACTCCCCCTTCTGGCTGGGAGTGAGGGAGACCGTGAACTCGTCCAATCCCGCCAGCCACCCGGTCCTGTCCTTCTATTACTTCACCAACTCCTCAGGCTGGGTGAAATACGACGAGGTCGAGCTGAACCTGACTGACCCTGACTCCCGGTTCGTGATCCAGGGCTATAACCCGCAGTTCCCCACCAACCAACTCGACTTGGAGTGGGTCATAGGTGGTTTCCTAGGGGAGAGCTTCTCCTCCCCCCAGGCCTACGTGAACTCCTGGAGGGCCCACATGTACCTCTTCTACTACAGCAGCGGGCAGTGGTATGTCCCTCCCTTCGCGAGGTCCTACTCCACGTGGCTCGTGGAGACGGTGAACGGGGAAGAGGGGATAGTGGAGTCGTGGAACAACACTGGTGAGTATGCGAACCAGGTACAGGGAGTTCCCAACTTCACCCAGCTCTGGACCCCCTCCGCGAGCGTTGGGGAGTCGACCAACGGAACCCTCACATTCCAGGTTACCCCTGCAGGGGGGATGTGGATCGCTGAGGTCAAGGACTTGACTTCAGGCACCACCTCCAAGGTCAACCTCGTGGCAGGGGGTAAGGGCTACTTCCTCGTCCCTGGGCACCAGTACAACGTTACGCTCACCCTCTACGGGGGCGAGACGCCCGTGTTCTCCAAGTCCTTCATCCTCAAGGGGCAGGTGGAGGTGAGCGTGAAGTCTAACGCGGCTTTCACGCTGAACGGGGCGCGTTACGGACCCGGCACCTACAGCTTCGCGCTCACTCCCCCGGTGAACCTCACCTTCCCTTCCCCCGTATACTTGAACTCCACCTCCAGGCTCCTCCTCAAGTCCGTCGTGGTGAACGGGCAGCGCGAGAACTACAGCGTGCTGATCCTCACGTCCAGCGCGGACGTCGTGGCCGTTTACACCCTCCAGTACTACGTGAACTTCTCGACCGCCGTCAACGGCACGGTGAACGGCTTACCCCAACACATAACCTCCGGTTGGTTCGACAACGGGAGCTCCGTGAGGATCCCAACCCAATTCGTCTACCTGGGCAACGACACCCGCGAGGTGGTCGAGGGGGTGAACCTAGTGATCCTCCACCCCTCGAGCGTCTCACTCCGCTCCCAGCTCCAGTACCTCCTCTCCATTACCCTACCCAACGGGACGAGCAGGGGGTGGTTCAACGCGAGTTCCCAGCTGCCCCTCCCCCAGGTGATCTACCAGAACTCGGACGCCAGGTGGGTTTTGAGCGGGAACTACACTGCCTCTTCCCCAGGTACTTTGAGGCCCAGCTACACCCTCCAGTACTACGTGAGTATAACTCTCCCCAACTCCACGGAGACTGGGTGGTTCAACGCGGGTTCGACGGTGAGCCTGCCGGAGTTCGTCTACCAGGGGAACTCCACCAGGTTCACGCTGAACCAGACCAGGAGCTTGATCGTGGAGTCCCCCCTCTCCCTGACCCCCAGGTATGTGAAGCAGTACCTGATCACGCTGGTCACGCCGAACTCCACGCTGACCGGCTGGTACAACGCGGGCTTCTTGCTGAGACTGCCCCAGTACCTCTACATCAACTCCAGCGCCAGATATTCCCTTCATGGACTCGGCTTAGCCCTGGTGGACCACTACGGGATATACAGGCCGAACTACACGCTCCAGTACCTCGTGCGGATCTACCTACCCAACGGGACGGAGACCCTCTGGGCGGACAACGGCTCGATCGTCCAGTTACCCAGGGTGGTGAGCTTGACCCAGGGGGTGAGGTTCGTGTCGACTGGGGAGTTGAGCTACCGCGTGACAGGTCCAGCGGCGGTGAGGCCCACCTACGTGGAGGAGTTCCAAGTGGACATCAACGGTCAGACGCAGTGGGTTCCCAAGGGAGCGGAGATCAGGCTCTACCAACAGGTGCCTTTCTACGAGACCGCCAGGTGGCAGGGAACCGTGAGCGCAGCTAACGGCCAAACAGTGACCGTGGAGTCCCCCCTGACTGAGGCGATCTCGATCTCGCCCAACTACGGCCTCATAGGCGTGGTGCTCGTCGTCGGCGTCGTGGCGGGGGCGGTGGTGTGGGGGCTACTCATTAGGGGCAGGCAATAGACCTCGCTGGCCCTCCGCCACGACGAAGGACCACGTCCCGAGTTTAGTTCCCGGGGGTTCAGGCCCGCACTCCTGAATTCGGGTTAGCCCGGACGGGGAGCGATCATGAGGGCTGGACGTGCCACCCATCCGAGGACTGCGAGGTCAATCCAGGGAGACCCGCTGGGACTTCCCCATGGGATCAGTAAAGGTTTTTAACTCACCCTACAATGGCCGCTGAGCCATAGTGAGAGAGGCGTTAGGCCTGGTCCTACTGTCCCTGGTGCTTACTGCCACCTTGGGGCTAATCGCTTACTACAACGACAACAGCGAGGCCCTGCAGAGGGCCATGTCCAACTCGATCCACTACAGGGCCAAGTCCACCGGGGCGATCGCCAGCGACTCCTGGTCGAGCGGACTCACCGCGAACTTCGAGGCGCAGGAGCTCACCCTGGTGACAGGCCTCGCTTACGTCCTCGACCCCTCTGAGCCGTGGAACGTGACCCTCGTGCCGTTGATCAGCGGCCAGGCCGTGAGCCTCCCCAGTTGGTACTCGGCTTGGTCCTCCTACTCTGCCCAGTCTACCCTCCCAGACGGGGGGCTGACCGCTATCACCATCAACGGCTTCACGGTCTACTCCAACGGCCAGCCGACTCCCAACGGTGTCCTCCTCTCGCCAGGGGAGAGGATCTCCGTGCCGTACATGGGGGGGTTCGTCTCGGTGATGACTGACGGGGGCAACTACTGGTACCCCTACTCCCCCGCCCAGGGCTACCGAGATTCCACCCCTGCGGTGGGGGGACTGGAGGGGCTACTCCTGAACTCGTCCGTGGGGCCCGGGGTCCCCCAAGTGGGGACACCGAAGTGGCCCGTGGCCGTGGTCCCTGTGGGGCCCGCCCTCTTCGAGGTGTGGTCCTCTTACACCATCGGCGGCCCGGGACAGCTCCCCTCCAACCTCATACAGGGGCAGCCGAGCTGGGTGGGAGGCCTGCCCAATGACACCTTCGTCACCATCAGCGTGACGGAGACGGGGTTCCACAACTACAACTTCACGGGGGTCTCGGGGAGCTTCGAGACGGTGAAGCCCATCTTCGCCAACGTCAGCAACATGTCCTTCGACGTCCACGTTACGAATCCCGTGACGGTTTACCTCCACCTCTCCCCTGTGAACTTGGGGAGTAACGCCCACGGGGAGATCAACACCAAGGATGGGGGAGTGAGGCTCGAGATCCCCAGGAGCCAGGACTTCACTCCCCAAGTGCTCTACGAGGCAGGAGTGGACGAGTTGGACTTCGACGTGGGGGACAACTACCCGCCGCCAATCGCGATCTCCCCCATCCCCTTCCAGTACAGCCGCTTCGACGGAGTGGGCTACAACTGGCGGGCATTCTACCAGCAGGAGTGGAGCAACGACCCGTATGTCTCGCCCGCGCTGGTCCTGGGTTGGCCTAGCCCTCCCCCATGGGTTTACTACTTCCCCCCTCCCCCCACCCTGTGGGGGTTCCAGTTCTTCGGCTTCGTCTACCTCCAGGCAGGGGGATACGGGGAGTTCGGGATCCCCGAGTACGCGGTCGCGGTGGCAGTCGGGGTGATAGTGATCCCTGTGCTCTTCGGGACCATCGTGGTTCCCGTGGTCTCCCCCGTGGCTTACTTCAGGTTGGTTCTGTTCAACCTGAACGTCCCCTACTCCTACACCTACAATGAAGTGACGTTCAGGGACGGAGTGGTGGGTTCGGAGTTGAACGCGGAGTTCGCCGCCGGGACTCCCCTGATGTCCTCTGCCTGGTACGCGATCAAGGTGCAGGGAGGCGGGAGCGGAGGGGGGTTCGTGTTCTACACCACTTACCTGCAGAGGCTGGAGGAGGACTACGTCTCCCACGTCAGTCCCCCGAGCCCCCCATCCTCTTACCAAGACCTGGTGACCGCCCTTCCTCCCCCCTGGCACATGGGGAACGTCACCCAGTTCCAGGTCCCCTTCTACGCGGGCATGGACCAGTCCCTGAGCGACTACCTCTGGCCCCTGGACTCGCTCAGGGTCTCCTCCACGGGGGGGGTCCTCCTGGTGAACGCCTCCTCCCCCTACTTACCCCACCCCTCCCTCACCGTGGTGGAGCCGGGCGGGTCAGAGGACCTGATCGTCCCCTACGGGACCAGGGTGAGCGTTGCAGCTAACACCTTCACCCGTAACGTGTCCTACGCCGGGGCTCAGGCTTCCGGGGGCGTGAGGCTCGAGGACGAGTCGCCAGTTACTAACGGCGAGTTCCGCGACGGACTAGTGAGGGCTCAGGTGAACGGGGGAGGCGAGCTGGCGGTGGAATTCAACGGGAGCGCTAGCTTCAACGTCACAGTAGTCTCCTCACCAGGGGGGTTCGTGGGGATCGCGGATGGGGGGAAGTCCTACTACGTCTACCTAGGGGCCACCCTCCAGTTCCCCGCCAACACGGTCCTCTTCCTCCAGGGTTACCCCTCCTTCCCGGGGGCGGTCTTCTCCAACTGGAGCGGAGAAGTGTGGACCCTCTCCAAGGGGTTCTACAGGGTGGCCGAACTCTTGCCCAACGGGTCAGTGGAGGAGGTCTCGCCGGCAGCTCTGCCCGAGGACTCGCCCGTCGGGGCCTTCGCGCTCATAGGCGACACCTGGGTCACGGCGAACTTCGTGGACCCTGCGCGGAACTGGACAGTGGTGGGAGTGAACGTGAGATCCCCTGGCGGAGGGGTCCTCTACTCTACTACCTTCAACGGGGGACCCGCGGCCTCGACCTCGCAGTTCAACTTCAGCCTAGGCTACTACCCGTACCAGGAGTACAGCGACTCCTTCTCCTCCCTCTTACCACCTACGACTGGGCTCACCGTGGGGCTCGGTCCCTCCTCGATGCAGGTGACCGTCCTAGGGCAGGGAGTGAACGGCACCTTCGGGGGGGAGGCAGGGGCGATCCTCGAGTCTTACTCCTACCTCGGGGGTAAGGGAAACTTCATTTACGGGTCCTCCTCGGCTGTCATGGGCTACGTCCTCTCCACTCGCCCTGGAGAGTGGTATGTGGTCGGGGGCCAAGCGGGGGTACCAGCCTTTAGCTACGCTTACGGCTACGGGATCTCCAGGTACCTCAACTTGCCGGGCGAAGTGCAACGGGACTTGGGGCAATATACCGCTTATGAGGCCTCAGCTCACGGCTTCCTCGGGGACCTGATCGCCTCCTCCCTCAGGGGGGAGAACGAGGTGGCTTCCCACTACCTGGGGTCCCTTCTGCTCTCTGAAGTCGCCTACTCCTGGGTTTACGCTGGATACGGGTCTGGGAATACCCAGCTCGATCCCGTGGTCCTGGACTGGGAACTAGGCATGGGTCTCCTGGTCACCTTGAGCTCCGCGAACTGGGGCATCGCAAGTGACCTGATAGGGTATCAATGGGATGTGGTGAACCCATGGGTGTCCAACTGGAGCGACGCGCTCCTCACTTCCATGAGCGCGCAGCGCTACTACGCGGAGCTGACACTGAACGTCTACGCATCGGTTGAGGACTTCGACCTGATCTCCGCCTTACTCAACTCCACGTCCTCCAATTACGGCGTCCCCGCTCCAGTGGTGAAGTCACTGTTACTGGAGAAGTCCAACGGGATCACGGTGGACCTCCCCTCCTATGGCAGTGCTTTCGCGTGGCAGGGGAAGGAAGTGGACTCCGGAATGGTCATGGCCTACTACTGGCTCACGGACTGGCTCGAGTCGGCCGGTTACCCCTCCCTGAGTTCAGGAGCCGGGGGTCTCGCCTCATACGGGGACGTAACAGCGAACCTGGAGTTGGTCAATTCGATCCTCGCGGGGGCCCAGTCGGCGGGGTTAACGTGGTCGGTGTCCACGTCCTACTACTACACCCCTGGGCTGGCGTTGACTTGGTTCCAGGGGGCGGACTACAGCCCCTCGTCTCCCTCTTCAGCGCCCCTATACATCCAGGTGAGCTGACGCCCCGTGCTACAGGGGAAGGAGGCCTGCCCTTTCGGCGTGGGGATCAGAGCGGAGTTCCACGCGAGGACAGGCGTGAGTTCGGGCGGCTTCTCGCCTAAGCGCAGATCGCTTCACAGTCAGAGAGTCTTGAATAATATTTATTAATTACCGTTTAACTATTCGTTATAAATCAAAACTTATACTTTAGATCTGTCTTCAAAACACTAAATAATCACTATAAGGTATAAGTTATAGAAATTCTTTTAATTGATTTCTCTATATGGGGAACACGCTCCCTAACTGGAGCAGTTCACGGCTACACGACCTATTCGGGAACAACTGCGGGCACTCATCATCGCGTGACCCTCTCCGGTTGAGGTGGAACTCCAAAAGCTTTCGGGTTTCCCTTCGCGGTCATGATCCCACCCCTTTGGGCAGGGCCCACATGTTAGAAATCAGTGTGAACAATATAGAAACATTTCTATTAACGTGAAAAGGAGTCAGCCCTTGAGTGATCCCCTCTCCCGTCCTCTAGGGGGTCTCGAGCACCCAGCGTCGCATGGCCTCCCTAACCTCGAGCCTCAGATCGAAGTACTCCCCCACCAAGGAGTCCCTGTCCACCCTCCTGACCTTCGCGAGGGTCCTCTCGCCCTCCTCGCCCCAGGCGATCCCCCAGACGGCGGTCCAAGTCCCCCTGGTCAAGCGACCTACGGCGAACTTGGAGGTCAAGTTCTCGACCAGGTCGGGGTTACGGGTGAAGACCGTGAACAGCCTAGAGTCCCCGTCCCTGAGGCTGACGTGTGGGAGGAAGCTGATTGCGCCTCTCCCCTTCAGGAAATCGACGTGTCGCTTCACAGACCTCAGCGAGACTCCGAGCCTCCTGGCTACCTCCACGTAGTTCGCCCCGCCTATCTCCGCCATGAGCTTCAGGAGCCTCAGGTGGAACTTGGAGGGGGTGCGAGGCCTTCGGTCCTGGAAGTAGGACAGGAAGAAGTGCTTCCCGGAGACCGAGGCGTCTCTAAGCCTTATCGAGAGGTCCTCCTTAGACTCACCGTATACCACGTAGTAGTTACACTCGCTTTCCCCCTCGAGGCTGAGCACCAAGCCCCTAACCCCCCTCATCCCATCCCCGCAGACTACGTGCGACTCGACCATCCCCAGAAAGTCGGAAGCCACGTAAAGCGACACCTCCCCTAGAGTCCCATCTACCCTGTACCTCCTCAGGAGGTAGTTGACAAGTGACGTAGAGACCGCCAGGGAGGACGCCAGTTCCCTCTGCGACCTGATTGGATCCCTGAGTACCTCCAACAGGAGCCTCTCCCTCTTGAAACAGCCTCCCTCACCGGTCGCGTAGGACTGGGTGGTCAAGGACTGCGAAATACCCTCCATCACGAGGGCCGCGTAGGGGCGGATTTAAGGGTTGGGTTTACTCACTGCCTGTAAACCCGAGTAGGGGAAGTCACGGGGTGAGGAGTGCGTTCCCGTTGGATGGACCCCGTGGATCAGCGAGGCTAGCTCAGCAGACACGTGTTAACCAAACAGGCGTTCAACCATTATAAAGGTAAGGTAAATTGGAGGGAAATTTCTGATCCACCTTGAAGGACAGGGGTCCCCCGGGGTCTCAGGGATTACACCCTTCACGGGCGCTACTCGCCGTACTGCCTAACCTCCTCCCCAGCTTCTGCAGGAGGGATCGGTTGCCGCTCCTCACTCCCTCAGAGTCGACCGGAGGCGAGATCGTCAGGGTACAGGCATACTTCACGGATTCGGCTAGGCGACGCTTACCCTGTGAGTAGGGTAGTCAATGCAGTAGCTCGCGAACCAGTACTTGAATTGGGGGCGTCATCTCAGCCAGCGAATTTCTCCTCCCCCCACCCTTATCGCCCTCTTCACGGGAAGTCATGCAATGTGGAGAAGGCCGTCTCCCCCGCCCTCGAGGCCTTCAGGGAGAAGGGGTCCTCACTAGCTGGGATCTCCACCTCCTTGATCCGCGCCCCCCTCCCTCCCCGCGAGGAATAGGGTCACGGGGGTCCTCCTTCACTAGGCCTACCCCCAGCACTCCATGTCCCCCGACTTGAAGGAGATCGAGATCGGCACTTCCCT
>Ga0079046_1000198_pt1 | contig 15806 bp, 13 predicted proteins | sample BED_host_MetaG_FD_76330 | JGI IMG/M metagenome (GOLD analysis project Ga0079046, IMG submission 76330) | Hot spring microbial mat communities from Yellowstone National Park, Wyoming, USA - BED_host_MetaG | ecosystem: Environmental > Aquatic > Thermal springs > Hot (42-90C) > Microbial mats ... | reverse complement strand
ATTGCTGGTTTTGTGAAAGTCTTTATTGGATACCTCTTTTTTACAACCGATTAGGGTAAGGAAAAATGCCATGGGTCTGCAGGGCATGCGGAGAAGAATTCGATACCAGAGAGCAGGCTTTCGAACATTTAGTCAGAAAGCACCATGGCCAAAAATGGAAGGGAATGATTAAGCAGGTTAAAACAACTAAAGGAGAATTACCATTAGACCTATTTTTGAGATAAAAGTTCAAATCTGCTGTTGATACATCAGTAAGAAGAAGATGATTGTTGAAACTACAAAATATATCAATTGCAGAAGCAAAGCCCTTTCAAGCCTGAAACCGAACTGACTTGAAAAGTATGCTGAACCTATTATTATAGAGATAAGCTGCATTACTATAAGCAATATATCCAGGCCTGCAGATATATGAAGCAAGAATGCGAAAGGGAAAATTATAAAGGGAGTATAAACCAGGGATGATGAAAAGAAAGAGCCCATAGTAATGACCCTTCTTCCCGCAATAGCCCCCACGATAATAGAATATGTGTAGAAGCTTATTAGTGCAAGTGGAAAGGAAATTAGAGATTCATACATGCTTGCATTGGGGTATATATTCATAAGCAAAATTCCATGTCTTGTAATGCTATAAAGATATGAGCCTAAACCCGCAATTGTTATGAAAAGCAATGCTGAGAATGCAATTCTTGTAGAGACCCTTGTTACTACCCATGCAGGGACAAGGGAGGTAGATTTTGTCTGTTTCGGTAAGGGGAGACCTTCTTTCTGTGCCATCTCAGTATAAAATTTTACACCTTCCTTTGTAAGCTCATATTTTTTATCATGATTTTGAGCTATCAAATCTGATAGTACATCAAGATGGTAATAAAGGGTTCCAACTGGTAACCCAGTCTCTTCCCTCAGCTGGGAAAAAGAAAGACTCTGTTTCTCTCCGAGCAGCTCTACCAACCTCTTCCTCACAGGGTGCCCTAGCACTCTAACTTCTGCTGATGCATCCTTGACTGAGGGCATGCATCAATGGCATCTTTGCAGGTATATTATAACCAGTTTTTCTTTAACTGCATTATAAGTTATTTAGGGTAATGATACATTATGCTCTCTGCAATAGAACTGCAAAACCCTGTCCTCCGCCTACGCATAGAGTTGCCATGCCATACTCCTTGTTGGAATCAGCAAGCTGCCTCGACAGAGTACCTACGAGTCTGGCTCCAGATGCTCCTAACGGATGGCCTATTGCTATAGCCCCTCCGTTTACATTCACAATGCTCCTATCTATCCCTAGCTCTCTCATCGCATACAATACCACTACTGCAAATGCTTCGTTTATCTCCCAGTAATCTATTTTATCAACACTTAACTTTGCTCTTTGAAGAGCCTTTCTGCTTGCTGGAACAGGTCCCTTACCCATTACACTAGGCTCAACTCCTGCCCAGCCCATAGATACTATCTTTGCAAGCGGTTTCAATCCATACTCCTTTACCTTTTCTCCAGACATGAGCATGACCATTGAAGCTCCTGCATTAAGCGGAGAAGAATTGCCTGCTGTTATTATTCCATCCTGCTTGAATGCTGGAGGCAGTTTTGACAGCTGCTCTAAACTTGTATCCCTTCTTATGCTCTGGTCTGTGTCAACAACTACTTCTTTTCCCTGATACTCTACATTCATCGGCATCAGCTCTTTCTTCAACCATCCCGAGTCAGTGCTTGAAGTAGCTCTTTTATGCGACTCCAGAGAATACACATCCATCTCTTCCCTTTTTATGCCAGCTTCAGAGGCCAGCTTTTCAGCCGTAAGGCCCATTACGTAGCCTATGTTCATCTGATACTTCATGTATTCAGGCCTTGTAAGAAGCCTTATGTTTGGAGAGATGTGAGGGTTATTGCTCATCGGAACATGAGTCATATGCTCCATCCCCCCTGCCAATACAACATCTGAATTGCCAGTCATTATCTCCATAGCACCTATTGCCACTGCATTCATCGATGAAGCGCATGCTCTGTCTATAGCCATAGATGGCACTTGAACTGGCAAATTTGCCAAAAGCACGGGATGTCTACCTCCATAAAGCCAGTTCTCATCTACCTGCAAAGCACAGCCTGTAATGACATCTCCTATCTCCTCCGCATTAACCTTGTTTCTTGACAGTAAAGTAGTGATGAGCTGGGATAATGCCTGGTCCATTCTTATCGAATTGTAAACATCCTTCTCAGGCTCATTTGGTCTTGACCTTGAAAACGGAACCCTCAGATAATCTACAACGTAAACATCTTTCATGTTATTTGATTCTGAGCTCATATTTTTACCTGCCTTTAAATTGAGGCTGTCTTTTCTGAAGAAATGCAGATATACCTTCCTTCAAATCTTCAGTTCCATAAAGAGTGCCCATTGCCATAGCTTCAGCTGCTAGTCCATTTTCCATGCTCGTTTCAGATGCAATGGCTAATAATTTCTTTGCAAGCCTTACGGATGAAGGTGAAAGCTTAGCAGCAAGCTCTTTGGCTGCATTGACAGCAAACTCTTCTGCATCACCATCCTGCACCAATGTGTGAGCAAGGCCTATTTCAAAAGCCTCCTTACCATTAATCCTCTCTCCAGTCAGCACTAACCTGCTTGCTTTTGCCAATCCTATGAGCTTAACTATTCTTTGAGTTCCAGACCATCCTGGCACCAGGCCTAATCTGACTTCAGGAAAGCCTATAATGCTATCCTGGGAAACTACTCTTAAATCGCATGATAACGCTAGCTCAAGTCCCCCACCCAGAACATTACCCTTCATAACAGCTATTGTAAGCTGAGGAATGCTATTAACCATCTGCATAATCTGCTGTCCTTTTCTTGAATACTCATAGAAATCTATGGAACTTGAGAAAAATTGAGATACATCTGCCCCGGCTGAGAGGTCCTTTCCTGAGCCAGTGAATATTACAATCCTTGCGTCTTTATCGTTTGCAAGCGCTTTGCATGCACTTGCTATACCATCTAGCACTTCACTGTTTATCAGGTTATGAGAGCCCCTTTTCAACCTGACAATAGCTATATCTGCCTGAGGCCTTTCAATCGATACAACTTCTTCTTTCGTCTCAATTATTTTGGCAACTTCTTCCTTCGCTACAAGCCTTCCTTCGATAGCATCTCTTAACTTTCCTTCCTCTATTGGTTTGGCAGGATAGAATATCTTGCATTCATACTTCTCAGCAAGCTCTCGAAGCTTTGAAGCTATTTCCGATGAAGTGTAGCTCTTGGCTACAGATATTGGGCCAAATGGCCTATTCATTCCCAGCACAACTCCCTTCTCTATATCATCAGGTTTTGCAACCCCTTCTTCTATCAGCTTTACAGCTTCGTTTATTTCTATAGCAAACAGGTCAATCACTGATATTTTATCAGTGGGCTGGGCCTGAGGTATCTTTGCTCTCCCTTCACTCCACTCATAAAACCCTATACCTGTCTTTCTTCCTAATTTTCCTTCTTGTACCATCTTCTGTATTGTCTCATATCTAGCATACTCTTTAGAGACTGTTTCTGCAAAATATCTGAGTGAATCATATGCAATATCTAATCCAACAAAATCCAGGAGCTCATAAGGACCCATCGGCAATCCTTGCATCTTTGCAAAAGCATCCACTTCTTCTGGCTTTGCCATACCTTTATCAAGAATTATCGAAAAGAAAAGTATATCCGCAGCGTTTATCCTGTTTACTATAAACCCGGGAGAATCCTTGAGAACCCTTATGGGTGTTTTTGAGATTTTCCTACAAATCTCTTCAAGTGTTTTGAGCACTTCTTCATCTGTATATGCAGATGGTATTATTTCGACAAGCTTCATAGTGACTGGGGGATTGAAAAAGTGAAGTCCTGCAAATTTATTAGGCCTTTTTGTTGCGTTTGCCAGGTCTGTTATTCTTATGTTAGATGTATTTGTTGCAAATATTGCATCTTCAGAAACAAAGTTCTCTAATTCAGCAAAGACCTGCTTTTTCAATTCAATCTTTTCGGGCACAGCTTCTATGATCAAATGAGCGCCCTTAGCTGCCTCTTCCATGCTCTGAGTAAACATTATTCTTCCAAATGCTGCTTCAGCCTCTTCAGGCTTTAGCTTGCCTCTTTCAACTCCTCTCTGCAGAGATGCCTTCACCCTTTCTTTGGCCTTTTCTATGGCATCTGGATATTTATCCATCAGTCTAACGCTGAATCCATAAGTTGCAAATACCTGAGCTATTCCATGACCCATCTCTCCTGCTCCTATTATAGCTACATTAGATATTTCTAACAAAATTTTTGCACTCCCTATCAGAAGCAACTGCTGCTCTTGTTTATAACCTATGTTGATTTCCCAGCATATGCTAGCAGGCATAAAAAAAAGAATTGATGTGATTCTTAACTTCCTGCTGCAGGTGCTGGCTGAACTGCTACCTGCTTTGGAGCCCTCTTAATCACTGCACTGAGTAGAACTGTAACAAGCAGATTTAGGCCTAATGAGAGAACTGATATGTAGAGAGCTCCGAAAGGCGTGCTGTAAAGAGATGAATTCAGTCCTGTAAACTTTGGTGTTCCAAAGCCGTTAGCTACCAGCACCATGTAGAGTCCTGACAATATACCTACTATCAGCCCTGCGGTAAGTGCCTCTTTCTTGAACCACCTGATGTAAAGACCCATGAAAAGTGAGGGGAAGAGCTGAGCTATCAGTATACCTCCGAACAGTTGAAGCTGAATTGCGTATGTTGACTGAACTGTAAATACAAACCCAAGGGCTATGAACTTGAAGATTGCGGAAGCCCATTTTGCTATCCTTGTTTCAGAAGATGCTGAAAGGTTTGGTCTGAATTCCTTTATTATATTCCTCGTAAGCAGATTTGCTTGAGCTATAGCCATGATCGCAGCAGGAACCAGACCTCCCACGAATACTGCAAGCAATGCAACACCAGCGAACCAGCTTGGAACTGTTGCAAGAATCAGAGCAGGAACTACAAGAACTCCCCTTGACGAAGCAGGGAAATTGCTGAGAAAGCTCATGGCTGACGGAACCGAATAGACTATCAATCCAAAAAGTGCAAGAAGGGCAAGTCCTACACCGTATATGCTCAGAAATGATGTGCTTATCCTCAATTTGTGGGCACTTTCTGCACTCAGAATTCCGTTGATTGCATGAGGGTAAAGATAGAGTTGAATAGCGCTTGCAAATGCCAGTGTTGCATAGCCAGGTACGAGAGATGATGGAACAGTTATGTAATTGGGTTTGATGTTAGGGTTTGAGAATACATGTGAGAATCCTCCAACTTCATACAGAGCTGCTGCTATTACAACCACGACAGTTATCCAGATTAGAACATCTTTGAAGACAGCAGTCAGAGTAGCTCCCCTCAGTCCGCTGGTGAATGTGAACGCTGCTAATATCAGAAATGCAATCACTAGAGAGACCTCTTGAACTGTTTCGGTATTCCCAAATCCTGCGAGCATAGATGTAAGCACAGCCTGCATCCCAACTATCTGCAGAGCAATGTATGGGAATACTGCAACTATTCCTGTAAGAGCTACAAGTATACTGAGAGTCCTGCTGTCAAATGCATCCCTAACGAAATCAGAGCCTGTTATGTATCCCTTTTCCTTTGATAACTTCCAGAGCTTTGGTGCAAAAGCGAGTGCAACTGCAAAGGTCATTGCTACATACGGAACAGCAAAGAAATACAGACTGCCTTTCGCAAAGACTCCTGATGGGACAGCTACAAAGGTGTATGCTGTGTAAAGGTCTGCTCCTACGAGGAAGAATGCAAGAGTCGCTCCAAGCCTTCTTCCAGCAAGAGCCCACTCATGCAGGTGGTTCATGTCTCCCTTTCTCCACCTTGAGCCATAGAAGCCCAGGAATGCGAAGATTGCAAACAGCACCACGAAGACTGAGATTACAGTTGTAGAGTCGCTCATCAGCTTGACCCTCCTTCTTCATCAAGTCTCTTGGCAAGGTATGTAAAGGCAAGGTAAGGTATCACGACTATGAATAGCATCATTATCTGGAACCAGTAGAAGAAAGGAAGTCCTTCAAATTTTGGATTTACATAGTTGTAGAGAGGTGTGTAGAAGTTGATTAATATTGGCACTATCAGTAGCAGAGCCATGACAACATGTATTGCTCTCATCTGCTAAATTTCCGCAGATATATTGAACTAGTATATAAATGTCGCTTCTCATATGAACTAAATTTCTATACCATTTAATTGATTGATACAACAACCTTTAAAAACGCTAGAGCTGGTAAGAAGAAAAGTATGCAGTTTTTCTGTGCATAATTCCTAACACATAACCTAATACCAGACCGATGAGGGCACCGCCTGTGTGGGCCAGCCAGTCTACGTAGACCGATGAAAATGTATTAAAGAGAAATATTATTACAAACCATCCTGCCAGAGCTGTGTTCATTCTCCTGTGCAGTGCATAATCATGAGTTACGGCTGCAGCGACAAGTCCAAATATTCCTCCTGATGCTCCAAAGCTGATTATGTTTGGTCCATTCAGTAAGCTAGCAAGATTTCCAGCTATACCTGATATGAAGAAGATTGTGAAATACTCTCTGTAGTTGAAGGAAGGAGCGAGAAGAGAATCTATAAACAGAACCGATATTGCGTTGAAAACCACATCAGTAAAGCCCAGATAATTGGGTATAACGACTATCATTGAAGTTATTATGGGCCAGAAATAGCCTTGAAAGACTATCGTATTGTATTGGACTAAAAAGTAAACAGCAGGTATACCTGCAATTCTTATGAATGAAGCAAAAGCTCCGATTATCAAGCCTAATACTATCAGTAGAATGAGGTCTCTGCCCTGACGGGATACCACTTTTTCTGCTACCCCTTAATCATGTGTGCCTAATTTAAGCTGTTTCCTCAGGAGTTAATGTAAAGACGAACCTTGCCCCCTGGAACTCTTCCTCTCCAACTCTCTTCCAATCCACCTTGAAGGACCTGCTATCCTTTGCTCCTATAACCTTTATCTGCTTAGGTAACTTTTCCCATAGCGTTTCAACTTTTGCAGGGTCTTTTGTGAAAAGGAGGCTTCGTCTTCTCTTCATAAGATACCTTATAGCAACTTTTTCGTAGTCATAGCCTTGAACATCAACCTTTTCATCCCCAGTATCTATTGTAAAATTTCTTTTTGCCAAATCTTACTCCGCTATCTTTAGTTCCAACTATTCAATATTTAAGACCTTGCTTGAAAGAATTGGTTTGGATGACTTTAAATATAAAACAAAAATAACGCAAATATAACACTTATAAAATTTTCTAGCAAAATTATGCATGAAGTTTATTGTAGAATGTTAGATATTAGTTGTTGCTTATGTGACCATAAGTGTCTTCTCATCTGTTCTTGAAGAGATATCTGTAATCAGGCTGATTTCTTTATGTTGCATTAATCTCAAGTATTATAGCTAGATTGAATCATGCATATCCATCTTGATTTTTTAAATTAAATTTGAAGTTAATGCAACATCTGGCCTTCAAGTAGATATTTCCAGATTGGAACTATCCTTATCCTGGTATTGCCATTCCTAATTTCACCCTCTACATCATATGTTATTATTGTAAGTCTTTTCCCGGGAATCTTTTTACTGACTTCTTTCAGAGACCTGAGCTCTCTATTACGTATCTCATTTTCGCTACTAGCATAAGTAACCTGAATCAACTCGTCAGGAGTTACGAAATCGACCTCATAGTCCTGGTCGGCATAGTACGATATCTGCAGCCCCTGCCTTCTTAACTCAAGATAAACAATATTCTCCATAGCTTTCCCAATATCCTTTTTTGCAAGGGCAGGGTCAACGCCGTAAACCTTTCTCGGGATGGTATATCTAGTAAGTATCTTTTGAGAAAACCTTTCAATTGTATTTACAAGAAAGGAATCTTCAAGAAACTTGACATAATCAGCAACAGTATGAACCGATGGCACGTTAAATGCATTCTTTATTCTATTGTAGCTTATCTCGTTTGAAGTGTTATCAAGCAGAAAGCGAGCTATCTCGAAGATTAGACGCTCATTGCGGATGCCATGCCTGAGAACTATATCTTTCAATATTATGTCGTTTAGAATACTCTTAAGAATTTGGGTACCGAATATCTGAACTTCAGGGAAACCACCCATTTCCATATACTCATCAAGATTGCTCTTCAATCTTGCAATTGATTTCGTAGTACCTTCGAATATGAAGCCCCTGTAAGCAAGGAATTCCCTGAAGGAGAAGGGGAAAAGAGTAAAATCCAGATGCCTTCCTGTTAATCTTGTTCCGAATTCTCTGCTCATCAATGAAGAGTTGCTGCCTGTTACAATTACTTTTTTTGTATCTCTGAGCCTTGCAACGAACATTTCCCATCCTTTTACCATCTGAATCTCATCGAGAACGAGCACTTCGACGTCTCCGTGGAGTGAGTATATTGCCTCGAGTATGTTGTTCAGGTCTTTTGCTGTTATGCCTGATAATCTTTCATCATCAAAATCTACTCTAGCATAATTGTGTTTCTGGGCCAGCTGCACAGCAAGCGTTGATTTCCCGCACCTTCTTACACCAGTTATTAGAAATGCATTTGGTCCTACCATGCTTGCCTCAATCTGACTTGCAGCTTCCCTTTGCACAATCTTCTTCTTCAGTAATTGTTTGAGCTCATCCTCTTGGTCCTGTATGATTCTTCTCGCTTCTCCAGGATTCACAGTTTTAGCTACTTGGTATTATCTTATAAGCTTTTCATCATAATGCAAAGTCCGATGAATATACCTTTGCAATATATTGACAAGTATGACTTTATTACTATCCTGGATTGGCTAATAAATGCATATACTACTAATTTTTCAACCCTGACATCATATGCTTTATGCTGAAGGCACATTCTTTGATGAATCATTCATAGAATCTTTTTTCTGCTTCAATATGCATAGCTTGTCTGCCCATTGTACTTATCATTTTTCGTTTGAGTGAAGATGAATAAAGAATACAAAGCTAAGTGCTTCGTTTCTACTTCGAAAAGGCTTGTACATTTATTATCATCACAATCTTGCAAGAGCTAACTGACAGAGACTAGAGAGATGACTTGAATTAAAAACACAAATAAATCTTTCAGACCAATTGTTTCTAGCCTCCAATAAAACCGGTAAATCCTATTTATGCATCAAACAATTGATTTTCTGTATAAATTTAGTTAGCTTTTATATAATGTTCATCTTTTTCCCTACATTCTCTAATCTTTCTAGGGCAAAATCAAGGTCAGAAAGTGAGTGCTTAGCGTTTATTATTGTTCTTATCCTAGCTTTGTCTTTTGGCACCATGGGATACACTATTGGTATTGTGAATACGCCTTCATTAAATAGAGCCTTTGCCAAATCCTGGGCTTTCTTACTATCTCCTATCATTATAGGAGTTATGGGGGTTTCACTCTTACCTGTATCAAACCCAAGCTTTTTCAGCTTTTCCTTGAAGTATTTTGTATTCTTCCATAGCTTATCAAAAAGTTCGGGATGCCTTTGCACATACCTTATTGCAGCAAGGTTTGCTGCTGTAACTGCAGGAGGTTGTGAACCTGACAGAAGGTATGGTCTTACCTTATTTCTTAGCATCTTGCAGAATTCCTTTCCAGATACAACATAGCCTCCTACGCTGCCAAAAGCCTTTGAGAAAGTTCCCATTTCGACATCTACCTTGCCTTCTAAACCAAAATGGTTGACAGCTCCTCTTCCCAGCTTGCCAAGAACCCCTTCTCCATGTGCATCATCCACATAAGTCATCGCTCCATACTCTTCAGCCAGCTTAGCTATGCCTGGTAAAGGCGCAATATCTCCCTCCATGCTGAATACAGCATCTGTTATTATCATGACTTTGTTGTACTTTTTGCTCCCCTCAAGCATCTGTGCAAGAGAATCAAGGTCATTATGCTTGTAAACTCTCCTCTCAACCTTGGTTATTCTTAGGCCATCGATAATGCTGCCATGGTTTAGCTCATCGCTTATAGCCAAGTCTCCTTCGCCTAAAGTTGCAGAGAGTGTACCAAAATTTGCAACAAACCCGCTCTGAAAGGTTACAGCATCTTCCGCATTTTTGTACTCGGCCAGCTCTGCCTCAAGCTGTTTATGAAGGCTCATTGTACCTGATATAACCCTTACAGCTCCAGACCCAGCCCCATAAGCTCTTATTGCTTGAATTGCAAATTGCTTTATCTCTCTGTTGTTTGCCAAGCCCAAGTAGTCGTTTGAGCAGAGCATCAATACCTCTCTTCCATCAACTATAGACCAATTGCTTGTGGGGCTTTCAAGAACATGCTCAGGCCATAGCCTGTTCTCCTCTTCTAGCACTTTCAACTCTTTTCTTGCAAAATCTTCAAGCGTTTGCATATCCTGAATTCTTTTGCACAGATATATATGGTAATCGAAAAAAGGATTATGAGCTAAACAGCATTAATCAATCCATCAGCACTCCCCCATTAACATCAAGCGTATGCCCTGTTATGAAGCCGGCTTCCTTTGAACTTAGAAATAAAACTGAATAAGCAACATCCGTAGTTTTAGCTAATCTTCGCAAAGGCACCTTTTGCGAAAATTTTTGTCTTAACTCTTCTGTTAACCAGGATGTCATTCCAGTTTCTTCAACCATCGAAGGAGCAACAGCGTTTACAGTTATGCCATATGGCGCAAGTTCCTGTGCAGCTGATTTTGTCAAGTTTATGAGTGCTGCCTTGCTGGCCGCATAATGAGCTCCGTCAACAAAATCTGCTCCAGATTTGCCCAGCCTCGAAGCTATGTTTACTATTCTTCCATATCTTTGCTCCTTCATGTAGGGTATTACTGCTTTTATGCATAGGAAAGCACTCTTCAGATTAACTGCAAGAACCCTATCCCACTCATGTTCATCAATCTTTTCAATTCCTGACAACTCGGGATGAAGTAAGGGATTAACCTGTCCGGTAATCCCTGCATTATTAACCAGTATGTGGATGAAATTGAGATTCTCTATCACCGACTTCACAGCATATAGCACTTCATGACCGTTTGAAACATCAGACTTCAATGCGATTGCTTTACCTCCTGTATCTCGAATCATGCCTGCAGTTTCCTTAGCAAGCTCAATATCGATATCTATGCAAGCCACTTCTGAACCAGCTTGAGCAAGAGTTAGACATATTTGCCTTCCGATACCTCTCCCACCACCAGTAACCATCGATACCTGTCCTGAGAGGTCGAACATGATTTCCTATCAAAATACTCAATCATAATAAGGTTTGCTTGTTGGCTTAATACAATGCATGTTTAATACGGTATTTTTAGCTCAACATCTTAATTCAACGATAAGGATTGCTCAGTAGATGTGAGCTCTTTAGAAAGTCAGTGCAATTGACAGCCATGTCTTTCCTGAAAAGTATTCTAAAACTATGCAAATGGAAAGCATTTTGGCATGATAGCATTTGAGAAGGTTCGTCTAAACGGTAACAACGTTTAATAATATCATCTTTGATGCTAGCCTATACGCAAGGTAATTCGCAGGACGTAAAGCTGAAATCTGCTTAAAGTTCTTCGATTCTTTGCTGATAAAAGTGCAAAAAAATGAACGAATTTGAAAAGATGGGACTGGATGAAGAATTACTCAGAGGCTTGGCTGATGAGAGATACATTCATCCATTTCCAATACAGGAGAAGACCATCCCCCCCATGCTGGAGGGAAAGGAGATAATTGGACAGGCAAAGACTGGCTCAGGTAAAACTGCAGCATTTGCCTTGCCTATCCTTCACATGATAAATTATGAAAAGAATAAGGTTCAAGCAATAATACTTGCTCCAACAAGAGAGTTAGCAATACAGATAGCTGATGAGACATCGAGGCTTGGAAGATACAAAAAGGCTAGAGTAGTTACAATTTATGGCGGTCAGCCGATAGAAAGACAGATAAGAAATCTGCAGTCTGGCGCCCATATAGTTGTGGGCACGCCTGGAAGGGTTATTGACATGATTAAAAGAAGAAAGCTTTCTCTTGATGAAGTCAGGTTTGCAATTCTTGATGAAGGAGACAGAATGCTAGATATGGGATTCATAGACGATGTAGAATATATTCTGAGGTATCTTCCTAAGAGCAGACAATTATGCATATTTTCTGCAACAATGCCTGAACAGATTATCTCTCTATCAAGAAAGTATATGAAAGAGCCCATAAAGATAATGATAAACAGCGATGAGCCATCGGTTCAGGAGCTTGAACAGTTTTACACCTATGCTGAGTTCAACGAAAAACTTCAAAGACTCTTGGATATTTTGAAAGAAGAAAATCCTTCGAGCGCAATAATCTTCTGCAGAACAAAAGCAGGGGTAAGGAGGCTTTCCTGGCAACTTGGAAGGAAATACTTCAATGCATTGCCTCTTCATGGAGACCTAAGTCAGAATCAGAGGGAGGGGTCTCTTTCAGCATTTAAGCAAGGAAAGGTTGAGATACTTGTAGCTACAGATGTAGCATCAAGGGGTATAGATATAAGGGGAGTTGAAGTTGTGATAAACTACGATTTTCCAGAGGACCCTCTGCTCTATTTCCACAGAGTCGGCAGAACTGCTAGAGCTGGAGCATCTGGCAAATCAATATCCATTTTGACAGATGATAATATAGCAGATTTTTTCAGGGTTCAAAGAATGACAAAGAGCACGATAAAACCAGTTAGAAAAGAGGACGAAATTAGAATAAACGGTATGAAGAGAAACGCTTATGGTATGCAGAATAGCTACCAATACACAAGAAGATGGATAAGGCATTGAGCTGGCGAATGAGTATTTAAGACTCTAATTTGCAGTAGAAGACAAGGAAAGAAAGAAATTGAACAGTCTTTCCATTGCGGGGGTGTATTGACGATGAAGCTAGAAACTAGTATAGTCTGTCCTTCATGCCACTCTAGTCTGCAGGGAAAGCCGAAGTTCTGCATGAAATGCGGTGCAAAGATAGATTATGATGCGATTAAGCAAAATAGTAAACAGAGTAAGCCAATAAGTGAATTGAAGTCTTTGAAACCTTCACTGGGCTTGACAACAGCATTGTATACTAATGTAATTGCACCTGGAAATGGTATGGCTATAGAGCCTAGCAGCAAAAAGGCTGATTACTGGGAGCCACAAAAGATGAAGGCTTTGATCTTCTCAATAGCATCTGCAATAGGGATACTTCTTACTGCTTTAGGGCTCTGGTATATCAGCTCTCTTGAACCTGCCCTATCAACCTATTACTTGGCTAGAATAGAGCTGCTTAGGTTCATGCTCTTCGGCGTACTTATAGTTATCTGCTCTCTTTTCTTCATGACTCTGATGGAAGTAAGAAGCAGAGCGTAATGGAATTCAAAAGTCAGGCTGATAACACATTAATGCCCTGGATTCTTCCTGCATCTTTCATTATTCTCTCCCAGCTATTTCCTTCATTAGCAGAATGATATACTTCCCCCGTAGTGGTGCCAAAGAATACATTGGCAGGTTCATTTTCATCTACCGATAAGCAATCTCTCAGCACACATGTGTGCACATCGTTTGGCAGACCATACCTGTTCTCTTTCCATGTCTTACCATAGTCTTCCGAAGAAAGTACTCTTAGCATCCCCTTTATACAAGACAGATGCTCCTTGCATATATCTTGATATGCTGGTATCGTAAAGACTTTGTCATTTTTAGTTGCGGCTATAGCAAAGCCATGTCTTGTCTGTTTATCAGGGGATACATCTTTCCAGCTTCTTCCCTCATTTTTGCTGACATATATGCCACAATGGTTCTGCTGGAAGATAAGACCATTTGTCTTGATTGATAGTGCAATTTTGTGTGTGCAAGAATGAACCATCTTCAAATGCTCTTTTGCACTTAAACTATTATTCTTTGGTGTATTAGGAGCGCCTATCTCATCAGCAACTGGGCATTTGTTTGTAACGCCTCTTTTCAACTGCTTCCAGTTTTCGCCGGAATCATCCGACCTGTATATTCCATTACCTGATACTACTATGAAGAGTCTGTCCCTGATGAATGGGTCCGATTTGATGGTATGTATTGTCAAACCTGTAGTGCCATAGCCCCAGTCTATACCCCAGTTCCTTCTGTTAGGTGCTTTGAAAAGTCCTGTCATCTCTTCCCAGTTTTCTCCTTCATCACCTGACCTGAAAAGATGGCCATATTGGGTACCAGCATATAATACACCTTTTCTATGCTTATCTTCTTCGATTGTCCACACTTTCTTTACATGCAGACCTTTGCTTTTTTGCTCCCATTTCTTTCCGTCAACTGACATTAAAACTCCGTTTGTTAGAGTAGATGCGAATAATTTTCCGTTTCTACTCATGAATACATTATTGACACTCTCTCCTTCAAGGCAGAATGTTACTTTACTCATATCCTTAACATTTAAAAGAATGCAACCCGTCGTGGTTGATATTGCAAGCAGTTTATCTTTTGACAACGCTGAACAGAGGTATGACTCCCTTAAAAATGCTACTAAATGTGGTTTATGCACAATCAAAAGATGTTTTCCAGAGGACATTCTGTTCTACTTGGTATCTTTTTTATCTATCGCCGCGTATTTCTTTTCTGAATACTCAATAGAAATGAACAAGGATATTAAGAGAAAGAAGAAGATACCAAGGGTAGCAGAGAAAAAGCACAACAATAGTTGATTTGTGGCAACTGTTCAGTGAATATCGTTTCAAAACGTTTATTCATTCAATTGTTTACAATTGTGATAACCGAGTCTCTGGCTTTGACCTATTCATGAAGCATGCAATATTCCAAACCGTTAGGATTTTTATGTCTGTTTTTTTATTTTGTCGATAGGCCGATAATATAAACTGGGGCGCGTTAACTCTTTATGACGCTGTCTCCACATTTTATTTATTCTTGTTGTTGGATATTAGAGCTATAATGGAGCTGCAAGCTTCATCATTCATAGGCATACTTAAACATATTTATTCTAGGTCCAAAAGAAGTTCTGATGGAGCTTTTAGTTAATTAAGTAACATAATTCGTTAACAAAAGCAGAATGTCATCAGTAATCGCTTGGCATCATTCTTATATCCGTTAACGTTTGTTATAGAAAATTGCGCTTCATTTTAGACAAAACTTAAAATCTTTTTGGCAATTGGAACGATCTTGCCATGATTAGGGCTAAGGTTATTATGTTGGTTTTGGTACTTGTGGCGTCTGTACTATTTTTAAGCGTTGCTCTGCCGGTACAACCGGTTGCACTGGCGCAAGTGCCAGGAACTTCGCCGAGTTCGGCTTTAACCTCTGCTATTAATTAAGCTGTTGACCTGGGCAGTTACACGATAGTCCCTGCATCCAATTCTGCCTCAAACCTGCCCTCCACAATAACTGTGACAATTGCACTGCAGCCCTAAGGAGATATACATGGGGCCTTAGCATCGATATCTAATCCTTCATCTCCACTCTACCACAACTTCTACTCCAACAGTAAGGTCGCAAATCAATTCGGCGCAAGTCAGAGCGTTTACAACAGTATAATCAGCTATTTCCAAGGCTTCGGTCTAACAGTCATACCTTCAAGCGACAGATTATCTTTATCTTTGCAGGGTAGTCCCTCGCAGTTCAAAGCGGCATTCCACGCCAATATAAGAGGTTTCTACCTTCAGTATAAGAGCAGAGGATTATGGAATCCTCTGTTTGGTAGCCAAGGCGGTGTAAACGGTAGTGTATCTTAAGTCAAGTTCCGTAAGCTCGTTCAGATGATTTTGACATATCAGTGAAGGAAATCTGTGCAACCCCGTTTTGTCATCATGGACCCAATCTATCTCCATGAAGTTCAAACTCACGAGGA
>Ga0079046_1000170_pt1 | contig 16690 bp, 15 predicted proteins | sample BED_host_MetaG_FD_76330 | JGI IMG/M metagenome (GOLD analysis project Ga0079046, IMG submission 76330) | Hot spring microbial mat communities from Yellowstone National Park, Wyoming, USA - BED_host_MetaG | ecosystem: Environmental > Aquatic > Thermal springs > Hot (42-90C) > Microbial mats ... | reverse complement strand
ATTTTCCTGCAGGATATGAAGTCATTGCTTTAACAGAGCAAGAGTTTTGGATTGCTTTGAAAAATAATGATCCAATAATATGGGACGTACTTGCCAAATGCATAGTCTTAAGAGATGATTATGGTTTAATAGAGAAGATAAGTATAAAAAACAAAAGAGACTTAAAATAAATTCAATTTCATTTGGCTTTAAGATTCAATATTTAATTACTAAATTCAATTCTTTGATCACTCATGCCAAAATTAAAGCCAAAAATTATTATGATAAACTTAATCTATATCTATTCTTCTGAATTAAACAACTTAATTGCTCATGATTTATTTAATTCTTACAATTTATTTTCATTCAATCTTTAGGATAATTTTCGAAAATTTGCGATTTATAGTTATATCAATTCACATCTTTAATATAATCATGAAAAAAGTTGGAATAGCTGTAATAGGTTCTGGAACAATGGGTCATGGAATAGCAGAAGTATGTGCAATTCATGGCTATGAAGTAATTCTTTTGGATATTTCGGAGGAAATTCTACAAAATTCAATCCAAAGAATAATTTGGAGTCTGAATAAGCTAAAGCAATCAGGCAAATTAAAAGAAAAAATAGAAGAAATTTTAAAAAAATAAAGACTACCACTAACTTACAAGACCTAAAAGATGTAGACTTAGTAATAGAAGCTGTCTACGAAGATTCGGAAGTAAAGAGAAAACTATTCGGCGAGCTAGATAAAATAGCTAATGAAAGTGCAATATTCGCCTCAAATACATCATCCATACCCATAAGCTTTTTGGCAGATTCAACAAAAAGGCAAGATAAGTTCATAGGATTGCACTTTATGAATCCTCCAGTCCTAATAGAACTTGTTGAAATAATACTTGGATACAAAACATCTGAAGATACTCTTAAAAGAATAATGGAATTTATTAAAAGTATAGGTAAGGACTATATTGTTGTTAAAAAAGACGTTTTTGTCTTCTTAATAAATAGAATAAACGGAATGACTTTCGCCGAATCTATTTTATTATACGAAGAGGGTTTTCCAAAGGAAAACATAAATGCTATGACAAGATTTAGGTTAGGTTTCCCGATGGGGTTTTTAGAATTGCTCGATTTTACGGGAATTGATGTGATCTATAATGCAATGATTGAGGGAATGAAAAGAGGGGAAAAGGAACCTCTCCATTTCAAGCATCTTAAGAAAATGGTTGAAGAAGGCAAGCTAGGTATGAAATCAGGAATAGGTTTTTATGAATACAAAAAGAGCATGTATGAAAGACCAGAAATCTTTCCAAACGATGATATGTATAGAATTAATCCATTAAGGATAATTGCTCCTTCAGTAAACGAAGCTGCATGGTTAATAATGAACGGGATTAGTACAAAGGAAGATATTGAAAAAGGAATGAAAAAAGGTATGAATTGGCCAATGGGCCCACTTACGTTTGCTGATAAAATAGGTGTTGATACAATAGTAAATTTCCTTAGAGAAAGATATGAAAAAACAAAGAACGATTATTATAAGCCTGTTACTGTATTAGAGGAAATGTTTTCTTCAAATAAGCTTGGAGTGAAAACTGGAGAAGGTTTCTTCAAATGGAAATATGAAAAGACAGACTTTGGCCCAGTAAGATACGAAAAGATGCATGATTTTGCAAAAATTACTATGAAAAGGTCTGAAAAGTTAAACGCTTTGAATGAAGAAATGTGGATAGGATTGAATGATGCTTTTATAAAGGCAAAGGAAGATGCTGAAATTCGTGCAGTTGTAATTACAGGGGAAGGAAGAGCATTTTGTGAAGGCGATGACATCGAAATGATGTATTACTGGAATTCTCTCAATAAAGCACTTGAATGGTCACAAAAAAATAGCTGGTAATTTAATCAATACTTTATTAAGCTATCCTAAGCCTATTATTTCAGTTGTTAACGGATTGGCTTTTGGAGGAGGAATGGAGCTAAACATCTTCTTTGATATCATCATAGCAAGTGAAAAGTCTATTTTTTGATTCCCGAGGGATTGATAAGGGCTTTACCTCCAATGGCCTCATCAATCGGGGTGGCGTTTATAAACAAAAAGATATCTAGGTATGCTTTAACAGGTGAGTGGATGAATGCTTATCAAGTAAGAGATATAGGCATCGTGGATATAGTTGTGCCTCATGATCAATTGGAAATGGTTACTATAGAAATTGTCGAAAAAGTTAAAAGATTGGCACCTCTTTCTTCCTTTTTTATAAAGCAAATAATAAACTCTGTAAGAAACCAGTTCGTATCCTATTTGAATTTTGTGTCTCAGTCTCTTGTTCTGCTATCGACAACGGAAGATTTTTATGAAGGGATGAAAGCCTTCATTGATAAAAGAAAACCTGAATATAAAGGCAAATGAAACCTTAATGTTGTAATGGTTATACAGAAATAACATTCATCTAACGAGTGTTGAAATATTAAAGAAAATACCATAAATCTTGTTAGGATAGAATTTTAAAGGTGGGTTTTTTGAAGTTAGTTCAAAAACGCTCATTTCTTATCTTTAATTAAAAAGGTATTCAAGACTGTTAACATAACAATACTTTAAAAACATGCTTATATTTCTGTAAATAGAACATATAATCAATGGTAATAAATAGGGAAAAATACATAAGCGAGGATTTAAGGCTTATAATTTCTTCATTGGAAGAATCAGTAAATAAATTTTGGAACACAAGACTTTTAAGGAAATTTTCTGGAGGAGAGATCGGTGTGATAAAGGAATTATTCGATGAATTGGTAAGAATAGAGATTTTTTCTTATATCAATTCCTCTAGCTTAATAGAATCTTCTATTTTGAATGACACATTGGGTTCAAAACTCTTACCAGGCATTTTGGTTACTACGATAATAGCAACAAAATCCATTTCTGAGGAAGATATTTTAGAAGGAATATACAAGGGGAAAATTAAAGTGGCCTTTTCCGATAGCGAACATGTGCCGGCTGCAGATTTGGCAGACGTAATAATTATAAACGATAAATTTGCTTGGAAAGAGGAGGCTGAGATTGAAACTTATAAATCCTTGGATAATTCAATGAAAATTTCTAAAGTCAAGTTAAGAAAATTTCAAAATATAAATTTCAATGTTAAAAATACAATGGTTAATTTAGCTGCTCAAATGGCAGGTGGTGCTGAAGCTGTTTTGAAAATGAGCATAGAATATGCAAAAAACAGGATAGCCTTCGGAAAACCTATAGGTTCATATCAAGCGATCAAACATAAGCTTGTTGATGATGCTATGACTGTAGAGCTTGCAAGAACCTTATTCCTGGAAGCTTCAAAAAACTTAGATTACGCAGCCTTAGCAAAGTACTATGCAGATAAAAAACTTATTAAAGTGGCTATGGACGGGATTCAGGTACATGGTGGAATAGGGTTTACAGATGAAATTGATATTCACTTGTATTTAAGAAGGATTTTAACATTGAGTAAAATATATCATCCAAACAAAATTGATGTTTTAACTCTTTTAGGTAAAAAATAACTTATGGAAGAACTAAGTCCTTAAGCTGATCCCTTAATACTTTTTTATCGACCTTACCCACACTTGTTCTTGGAAATTCGTTTACAAAAATAAATTTATCTGGTATCCACCATTTTGGTATTTTTCCCAGTTCCACATATTTCATTAAAAATTTTCTAATATCATCTTCGTTTATTTTATCTTTGTAAGTAGGCTTGGGAATAATTAAGGCTACAGGTCTTTCACTCCATTTGTTACTTTTAGCAGCTATCACAGCTACTTCATATACTTCTTCATGGCTTGCAATTAAATCCTCTAATTGCTTTGAAGGTATCCATTCGCCACCACTTTTTATTACGTCCTTAGCTCTATCTACTATAAGCAAATAACCTTCAGGGTCAACAACACCTAAGTCTCCTGTTTTAAACCAACCATCCTCGGTAAATGCTTCCTTCGTTTTTCTTTCATCTTTCCAATATTCAGTGATAAGTCCAGGGCTTCTTAACCATATCTCCCCTATTGTCTTTCCATCCCATGGCACTTCATTTCCTTTTTCATCAACCACTTTAACCTCAACAAGTGGTGCAGGCAATCCAGCCTTATTTAAATAATCCAATTGTTTTTCCAAATCCCAATTCATCATATGTTCCTTTAAATTTGCGAAAGTATATCCTACACCTTCGGACATTCCATAAGCTTCAAAAATCCTTATTCCATAGGACCATGCACGAATCATTAGGCTTCTTGGAGGATGTTCTCCATCGATTATGAATTTCAACCCGTTCAAATATTCTCTGTAATTTTCAACATCAGGATGATTTAGGAACATCATTAACAATGTAGGAACTCCTGCCATGTATGTTACTCTTTCGTTTTTGATAAGTTCTAATATAAGTTTTCCGTCAAGCTTACCTGGCAAAACCTGTTTACATGCTGATAATGTTCCTAAATATGGTAAGAACCAACCTAATCCATGGAATAGTGGAGGAATGTGCAAAATAACATCTGTTGAATCCATTTTCGCTACATTTGGAAATAAATTTGTAGATAAGTTAATAAAAGTCTGCAACATTATTTGTCTGTGTGAAAATCTTATAGGTTTAGGCAATCCTACTATTTCACTTGTAAAGTATATAGCGGCATATGTATCCTCATCAAATTCAGGAAACTCGTAGATTGAAGCTGCTGAATTAACAATTTCATGATAATTATATAACGGTTTTATCTTGCTTTCAGGAATTTCTTTTCTTTCAGAAATAATAATCCATCCCTTAAAACTAGGAATATGTGGGGCTATTTTTTAACTAAGGTAAGAAATTCATCTCTCAACATTAAATAACTATCTTCTGCATAGTTTACTGTATAAATTATTTGTTCTGGGATGGTCTCAAATTTATTGTATGTAACGCTGCACCCATCATGGGAATCGCAAAATATGCTTCGAAATACTCCAATGTGTTCCAAACCAATACGCCTATTTTAGTTCCTTTACTTACTCCTATTGATTCTAAAGCATTAGCAATTTTCTTAAGTCTATCAAAAAGTTCTTTATAGTTAACTCTCTTTTCTACTCTGTATACAATCTCTTTTTGAGGCGATCTTCTTAAAGGGGTTAGCCATATCTTTTTAATTATTAAAGGATATTTGTACATGTATAAAAAATCACATTCAAACTTATTAATTTATCTTATGCAATGTTTTATTCATTTCTACTTTTTTCATTTAAAAATTTTGAAAAGAAATAAATCATCAGTGAGAATATAACTTATGAATCCTATAACTTTTAGCGATTTTGAGATAGGCCAAAAGTTTGTTTCGAATGCAATAACTGTGACTGATGCACATATAGTTTTGTTTGTAGGACTTTCAGGTGATTTCAATCCTTTGCATGTAAACGAAGAATTTGCTAAAAATACGATTTTTAAAGGAAGAATTGCTCATGGCCTGTTAACTCTCTCTTTAATGTCAGGACATATAGGAATGCTTGTTGCAGGAACAGCTATAGTTTTTCTTGGAATGAATATTAAATTTACAGCACCAGTAAAGCCTGGTGACACAATACGTTCAGAGGCAATAGTAAAGGATAAACAATTTAAACAAAAATACGGGGGTGGAATAGTTACTTTTAAATTTGAAATTAAAAATCAGAGGAATGAAAAAGTAGTCGAAGGAGAATTGTTTCTGTTAATTTCAGATAAAAGAATAGGCTAAATGGGTTTAAAGTATTTAATATCTAATATGTTTCCTTTTCTTTCTTCATTCCATACAGCTTTAACTTTTGTATCAATTTTGATTTTCTCTGAAACCATATTTGGATCAGATAAATCTACTTCTCCTAAAAAGTGTAAAATTCCTTCATCTGCTCCATCAAGCTTTATTAATGCTACAGCATAGGGAGGCGGAGGTAAGCCATAAAATTGCCTGTATACAACAAAGAAAGTTTGTATGGAGCCTGTATCCTTTACCTCAACTATATCGTTTAAGCTTAGTTGAACATAGCATTTTTCACATAAAATTCTAGGAGGAATTAATACTTTTTTACATGAAGGACATTTTATCCCTAAAATTTTCTTTTCTTTTAAACCTTCTAAGTATTTTGCGATATAAGGACCTGTTGCATATTTAAATTCAATTTCCCATTTTCCAGGAATTTCAATAGACTTTGACATATAGTAACAATCTTGTTTAAAGCTTATAAAGCTTTTCCCAATGAATTGATAATACGCTTCGCTAACTTTAAAAAGTCCTAAGCTATTGATAAGTCACCACAAGTTTGTCATCTGCTAAAATTTATATTTCGAAAATCAAAAGCATGCTTAGGAGCTTTACCTATTCAGTTAATTGGAGAGTTTCGTACGTCATTAGTTAATGATAAGATGTGATATCAGCAATTTCAAATGCGTTTATTTGTCTTTAAGGATTGTTAATATTCAGCTTCTCATAAAACTATTTACTAGGAAGTTTTAATGAAGCTAAATATTAAAGTTCTTTATTTCCTAAATAATAATTGTCAGTAATCCATTTCATCTCATCTATCCATATAAGTTACTTCGCATTTCTTTTGGCATCTTCTTCACTTACTACAATTACAGCAACAGCACTGACTATCGTTTTAGGAATCATGAGATTTCTCAACGACCCAATTTCATATTCTAAATTCATAACATCTTCAATCGTGAATTTTTTCCTAAAGTAAGCTATGGATTTTAGTTCCGTTTTTCTATTCTTAACAATCATATCAACTGCAGATTCTTCGTTTACACTAAACCTTAATTTATAAGAAGAAGCTTGTAAAGCTAAAGAATGTAAATAAATCATCCCTAACGGCCTATAAGTGAATGGGTCGAAGATGGTGTTAGATGCAAAAATTAAGTCAGCATACAACTATAAGTAGAAGTAACGATAGCTATTTCTTCATCATCAATTTTTATTTTTTAATTTAGACAAGCCTATAATTGTTTTATAGGTTTGACAGTTATTCAGGGGTGCCTCACATTAACAATCGTTAGGGTTAAGTTTTTGTATCCGTCTTCTGGTCTTCATATTCTAGCTAAAAGTAACGTATAATAAGCTAGATGAGCAAAACTGCTCTAAATTTTTTGATTACTAATAACAAAATAATCTCCTTTATCTATTGCCTCTTTTTTAAATACAGCTAAGTCGAATCTTACTGCTGGTTCAGATAATTCTTCGCATCAAATATCTTCACTGTTTAATATACTTTTTAAATATTTCTTTTTTGCTTTTCAGTACTGGTAAATAGCAAAGTAGGACTTGCAACAGTTAATCTAATGTTGAAGCAAGATTACCTATAAGGAAATCCTAATCCCATGAATTCTTCATAAGCAACTTTTTCGTTAACAGAATAACCTTTATAACCTTCATATTCTTTAGGTCACATATTTCTATGAAACCTACTTCATACACCTACTTATGCCAAACTTTCAACTCATTCATCCTTTCTTCTTCCTTTTCAACGATGAGACTAAGTAGTTCTCTTCTTTTCAAACTTTCAAGAGTATTTTAAAAAGCCATTCCTTAACACTATTCATAATCTTCTAATAAATACTTCGGTAATATATATTTAAATAAAAGATTATAAATTTTTAGTCCCATACATGCAATAAGCATTAAATTTATAAGACATGTGAATTTTTTTATGTTTGTAATAGATATTTTTTATTGTGAACACATATCAAGAATCTAAAATAATTTGGACGCCTGATAAGGATTTTATTGAAGAATCTTCTATGTTTAAATATATTACTTGGATAAGAGAATTTTACGGCTTGGATTTCGATGTTTCAGTTGATAACCCCATTAAGAATGTTAAAAATTACGAAAAGGTTTGGAAATGGTCTGTTGAAAACATTGAAGATTTCTGGGAATCAATTTGGCAGTATTTCGAAATAATATCTCATTCTAAATATTCAAAAGTTTTAACCAGTAGGGAGATGCCGGGTTGTAAATGGTTTATGGGTGCAAAGCTAAATTATGCTGAACACTGTTTTAGACATGCAAGATGGGGCGAAAATGCAATTACGTATATTAGAGAAGATGGTACCAAGAAGGTTATAAGCTGGAATTTATTAGCTAGACAAGTAGCATCGCTTTCAAATTGGTTAAGAGAAATAGGGGTGAAAAAAGGTGATGTTATAGCAGCTTATGTAAGTCAAATACCTGAAGCTGTTGTGGCTTTATTAGCTACAGCTAGTATAGGTGCAATTTGGGTCTCAATAGGTTTGGAATTAATGCCTAAGGCGGTTATAGACAGGTTGAATATTCTAGGACCCAAATTATTATTAGTCTCTGATGGATATCAGTACAATGGAAAGGAAATATACAGAGTACAGGATATTGAGCAGATTTTAAAAAGTGTAGCTACAATTGAGAAAGTTGTAACAATTCCTAATCTTAAGGAAAGTTTAGAAATAAAAACAGATAAACACGTATATGAATGGAAAGATATAACGAATATTAAAGGCAGCAAATTAGATTTTGAACAAATGGAATTCAATGAACCGTTGTGGGTTTTATTTACTTCAGGCACAACTGGAATACCTAAGCCAATTGTCCACGGACATGGAGGAATATTGATCGAGTCGCTCAAGGGATCTTTACATATTAATACTAAACAGGAAGATAAATTCCTATGGTATTCTACGCCTACATGGATGATGTGGAATTTTGTGGTAAATGCTTTGTTGAATGGAACTCGTATAGTTTTTTATGACGGTAGTCCAATGTATAATAATCTAATGCCTTTATGGGAAATAGCAGAAAAAGAAGAATTAACAATTCTCGGCACCAGTGCTCCGTTTATACATGCTTGTATGAAATTTGGTCTTGAGCCTGGAAAACAATTTAATTTGAAAAAGCTTAAAATAATAGGTTCCACAGCTGCACCTTTATCTCCGCAAGGCTTTAGATATATTTATGATAAAGTAAAAGAAGATGTATGGCTTTATCCTTCTAGCGGAGGCACTGATGTATGCAGTGGATTTGTAGGGGGCAATCCTATACTTCCTCTTTGGGAAGGAGAAATGCAATGTAGATTTTTAGGAGTTAAGGCTGAAGCTTATAATTCGGAAGGAAGACCTGTGATTAATGAGCTAGGAGAATTGGTCATCGAGCTTCCTATCCCTTCCATGCCATTATACTTTTGGAATGATAAAGAAATGAAATGGTATAAAGAAAGCTATTTCAGTTTATTCCCTGGAGTTTGGTGGCACGGAGATTGGATAATAATTACAGATAGGGGGACTGCAATAATTACAGGTAGGTCAGACTCTACTTTAAAAAGAAAAGGCGTAAGAATAGGCACATTAGATATTTATAAGGTCGTTGAATCTTTACCTGAAATTCAAAACAGCTTAGTGATAGAAGTTAAAGGGAAAATCATACTGTTTGTAGTTTTAAAACCTACTTATACGCTCACAAATGAAATTAGGCAGAAAATTAACAATGCACTTAAAGAACAGTTGGGTCCTTATTTCATTGCTGACTTAATAGTACAAGTTCCTGATATTCCTATGACTTTGAATTTCAAAAAACTTGAAGTACCTATTAAGAAGATCTTATTAGGTTGGGAAATCAACAAAGCTGTTAATTTAGCAAATGTACTTAATCCCGATGCAGTATTTGGCATAATTAATGCTTTAAAACCTTATATGGAAGAAATAAGGAAAGAAACAGTCTAATCAATTTATTGATCTTTAAGTATTATTTAAATAAATGTACAAATTAGCGGTATAAATAAGAGCCGCTAAAAAGATGGGAGATACGGGATAGTTAAAAACTAGATAAAAGATTAAAGAAGCTTCAGCAGATAGTACAAAAGTAATATCTAAGTTTAAGCGTTATTTTCTAATCTCTCTGAGGTTGTAGGTACTCTTAAGTATGAGTTGTATTCATCTATCGAGATTTGATTTAAAACATAACCTTTTATTAAGCCACTTGCTTCGTTTTTTAATTCGTTGTCAATGCTTATTCTATGCAAAGCTGTCATTATTTCATTTTCGTATCGTTGGTATGTATTATGTAGATGTTCTTGGTTGAAACGCAAATAAAGCTATTAGCACCAAGCATAAATCCCATATGTTCTTCGGTTTTATCTTTTAAATTTAGTTTGAGTAGAAGAGTTATTTCGAAACGGTCTGAATAAAACTCTGAATAATATATTTCGCTCGGAGATATTTGTTTCTATAAGCCATCTAAAATTATAGAAGGTCAATTAGCTTTGTCTATAAGCCATCTATAATTGATAAAAGTGAGCTAGCTAGTACATAAAGGCTGTCTTCAATCAATCTGTTATTTAAGTAAAATCCTTCTAGTGTGATGTTTCAGTACAACTTAGGATTTTCTTTATCCTTCAAGTCATAAACGTAAATCTTTATTTCGTATAAATGAGGGCCATAGCTCGTGTATATTACTAGAGTAAGATAATGAGGTAAATATTGCAAAATTAGAATTAAATAAGCTTAGTAAAAGTAAAGCTCGGTATTATTCTGGTAAGGACTGTAAACAAAACTAGCAAAATTATTAGCGTATTTAATACTTGTTGTTTCACTCGCGTTTTCTAATGAATACGGCTTGATTTTTTTTGATATCGTTTTTAACCATTTGTTTTAGCTATATTCGCCTCATCTATTCCACTAATCTGCACATTGGTTCTGGAGCAATATTCTGCTTTATCAGAATCGCTTGAAAAACTTACTAAAGTGAAAGTAACTGGGATAGATTGGCGTGCGTCTATTCTAGCAAGTAATGGTTGTGGAGACCAGTAATAGAAATTTGAAACTGGTTTCCTATGTTTCTTTACGAAATTTAAGAGTTAATTTATGTTCTTGAAATTTTTTTTATTATATTAGAGAAGTTAGAAATTTTAGCGAATAGGTAATTTTATTTTGATGAAATACGAGAAGCATCTTGCAACTTTGCTTGTAGCCCTTGTTGCATTTGCCCTCATCTTCCTTTATTAGTCTATCTTTATTTACAACAGTACTTATATCTTTGAAGTACTAAAAATTTATATATTAAGAAAATTTAACTATATAGGAAGGTGTAGAATTAATAATGGTTTCGAGAATTGGTTTTGGAGGTAAGCCGTTAAAAATTATGCTTGAAGACTCAGAAAAACTCTTTCGGGAAACTGGTTATTATTATTATGGTCTCAGCGGAGATTTGCCTCTTAAATCAAAGGATCCTATAAAGTGGGAAGAGGCGCTCTATAAATTGCAGGCCGCAGTTGTAGCTGCGAGAGAAGTTTGTGTGCATATAGCAGCATCCCCAATAACTAGGAGCATAAATGAAACATGTTTCGCGCTATTTACACCAGAAGGAGATGCGGTAGTATTATCAACAGGAATAATAGTCCATGTTCATACAATGAGCGAAGACATAAAATGGATGATTAAGAATGGTTATGAGGAGAAACCTGGAATCAAAGAAGGGGACATCTTCTGTAGCAATGATCCAGCGCTAGGCAATGTGCATACAACGGATGTGCATACTATAATACCTATATTTTATAATGGTAGACTAATTGGTTGGGCTGGCGGTGTTACTCACCAGGTTGATATTGGCGGAATAGTCCCTGGTCATGATATTACTGCTTCTACATCAAGGTTTGAGGATGGCCTTTACATGACTGCTGAGAAAATAGCTGAGAATGACGTCTTATATAAGCATTATTATGAGAGATCTAGAAGGGGTGTCAGGGCTCCTCTATACTATGACCTTGATGAAAAAGCTAGGATAGCAGGAATATATATGATTAAGCGCTTTGTCCTCGATTTCATTAAAGAATATGGAATAGATTATTACATGCAGTTTATAAGAGAAGTAATAGAACAGAGCAGGAGACATTTCATAGCCAGAATTAAGGAGAGAACGGTACCTGGAAGAATAAGAGGAGTTTGTTTAATTATTACTCCCTTTGCCGAAGAAGCATGGCAACCTCTCGCTCGTAAGGATTAGGTTCATCATTTACCATTAGAGGTTAGAATAGAGAAGGATGGAAGGGTTGTTTTAAATTTTGAAGGTGGAAGTGGTCCTGGTCCATGGCCATGGAACACATCATTTTCAGCACTTCAGGGTGCTCTTTGGGTTGTCTTGACTCAGTTGAGCGGCTATGGTGAAGTGATAAATGAGGGTTTCAACTTAGCTTTAAAAATTGAATATTCTCCAGGTACGTGGATGTCCAGCGATCATATCTATCATTTATCCAGACAGGTACCGTGGATCCTAACCATACCTACCTTTGGCATTTTATATCAGAACTTCATGAGAACCTTCATTGCAAGAGGCTATATAGAGGAGGGCGCCTCTGGCTATGGTGCAACGGCAGATGGTCCACAGGGTGGTGGTTTTCTAAGCGGTAAAGCCATAGAACCTGCTGGAGTCTACTTCCCTATAGCCACTTTTGAATTATCATGTGTTGGTCTTGGTGCTAATATGGTTAGAGACGGTATTGATTGGGGCTATGCTATGTGGAATCCTGAGTCAGATATGGGAGAGGCTGAGGATTGGGAGAGGATACAGAGAGGCTTTAGGTATTTATCTGGAAGGTTGGTGAAACCAAACACAGCAGGTTACGGTAGGAGAAGAGGTGGGTCGGGATGGCAATATATGGCAATGTTCTACGGAATAACTGATGCGGTTGCATTTAATCTCAATGCCAATGAGTCGCTAGCTGGAGTATTTCCAGGATATCCAAATGCTTCACCATATTCTCTTCATGTTTATGATACTAATATGGAGGAGATAATTGGGAAAAAGTTACCATATCCTCTTGGTGATGATCCTGACAATCCTGAAACTGAGCTTCTTGTTAAGGGTAAGTTTGAACGGTTACCTCGCTGCACTATTTTTCCCAGGAAATTTAGAGAATACGATTTATTCTACGTTAAATTAATGGCGGGCCTGGTTTCGGAGATCCCTTGGAGAGACCTTATGAATTGTGCGAGAAAGATGCTAACGACGGAATATACACTGAAAGGATTTTAAGGAACGTCTTTGGATGCATAGTTAAGAAAGAGGGTGATACCTACGTGGTAGATAGAGAAGCTTCTGAAAAGAGGAGAAAGGAGATAAGGGAACAAAGAAAGGCTAGATCTATGGATTTCAAGGAATTTTATATGTTAAATAGGCAGAAATTGCTTAGAAAGTTACCTGAACCTGTAAGGTATATGTATAAGGAAGTAATTTCATTATCCAAGAACTGGGGGTCTGAATTCATGGAATTTTGGCAACTACAAAAGGACTGGGTAAATAGATTATGAGTTACAAACCTATCATATTAGGCATAGATACGGGAGGTACAATGACAGATACTGTTCTAGTTGACGAAAAAGGTGAATATGTAATTGGGAAGGCGCAGACTACACCTGAATATGAAGCTAGAGGTATTTTAAATTCAATACGTGATGCGGCTTCAAAATGGGGTCTAACTATTAAGGAAGTAGTTCCAACTCTTCAATTAATTATATATACAGGTACCCTAATGCTCAATAGAATATTGACCCGAGAAGGTCTTTATCCAATAGGAATTATAACTACAGCTGGCTTTGAAGATATGTTAAGATTCGGCAGAGGTAGGCAAAGCTGGCAGCATTTATCCCTTCCAGAACATCTTCATGCTGTTTCACACTTCCATCCAGAACCTCTTGTTGAGAGGAAGTACATAAGAGGTGCGAGAGAAAGGATTCTTTTAAGTGGACATGTAATGATACCACTTTATGAAGAGGAAGTTAGGAAAGCTACTGAAGAATTACTTTCTAAGAGTGTTAAAGCCATAATCATAGCCTTCATAAACAGCTTCGCAAATCCTGTACATGAATTGAAAGCCAAAGAAATAGTCGAAGAGGTCATGAAGGAAAAAGGTATCAATATACCTATTTTTCTCTCTCACAGAATACATCCAATACTTGGAGAAACTGGCAGGTTGAATGCTGTAGTAATTCAAGTATATGCAGCAGAACCCTCCAGAACCCATTTGCGTAGACTTCGTGAGGATCTAGTAAATTTAGGACTCAAAGGCTCGGTGAGACTTCTTACAAATTATGGAACAAATGTGAGCATAGATTATGAGAAACTAATACATACGGTGAATTCTGGACCTACAGGTGGTATAATAGGAACCAACTACTTAGCTTCAATCTACGGTTTTGATTATGCTTTAGGAACTGATGTTGGTGGTACTAGTTTTGATGTGGGTGCCGTATTAGCTGGTAAGTATCAATTAAAGCCTTGGGGAATAATACATAGATACTACGTAAACTTAACAATGGCGGCGGTGGAATCTATAGGAGCTGGTACTGGTTCTTATGTGAGAGTTAATCCAATTACCAATAGATTAGAGGTTCTTCCTCAGAGTGCAGGATGGAGAATAGGTGTATGTTGGGAGGAAGGCGGCATTACTAATGTAACTATAAATGATGCTAATCTTATATTAGGTTATCTCAACCCAGATTACTTTTTAGGCGGTATTATTAAATTGAATAGAAATAGAGCTCTAGAGGCCTTCAAGGAACAGGTTGCCAATAAATTACACGTAGATGCCTATGATGCGGCATTAGCAGCTTACAGGATGGTAAACCTAAAAATGAAAATGCATGTTCTGTCATACTTATATGGATTAGGTTTTGGTCCGGAAATTTTCTACGTTGTCTCTTATGGTGGAGGTGGACCATTACACATAGCAGGTTTCGTAGAAGGATTAGACTTCAGAAGTATCTTGGTACCTAACTGGGCAGCTGCTTTCTCAGCATGGGGAGCAACAATGGCTGACTTTGGTATTAGAAGCGAAATATCTACTGAGCTTTATGTTCCTCCACCTGTAGGTGTTGAACCTACATCTGTGGGTAAAGAATTAATTGATGGTATACATAAAATTCTTCCAGACGATGTAAAGAATTCAATTGAGAAGATGGTATCTGCAGGAACAGGATTCTATGATGCAATGAGGGGTGTATTGAGTCTGGTGACTTCTAGTAGATTAAATGAACTTTGGTTAAAACTAAAAAGTGAAATCGAGGAAGAGTTTAGGAGGGAAAAGCTAGAATTAAGTCCAGCAGCATGGAGAGCGGCCGTAAGGATGCTATATGCAGGTATGCTTGATGATATAGAAGTGGATAGCAAAACCCTTGAGATATCCGCAGATTCAATATGGGAATTGGTAAAAGCCTTTGAAGAGAATTTTGAAAGAATCTATGCTAGGGCAGCCAAGAGTCCAGAGCATGGTTATTTCATAACAAGGGCAATACTTACTGCAATAATACCTACGATAAAACCCATACTTAAAGCGGAGGAGCTGAGTGAGAAGGACCCCCTGAAAAAGCTTATAAAGGTGAGAGAGAAATTTACTGGAACTGGAAATGGTATAAAGCAAATGTGTGGGAAATGGATATGCTGAAACCTGGAAATTTGCTTGAAGGTCCTTGCATAATTGAGCATCCTGCTACTACATTTATAGTACCCCCTGATTACAAGGCATTCCTGGATCCTAGGAAGATCTTCTGGCTTATGTTAGCCTCTAAAGAAATTCCTAAAGAAGCCATGAAGGTGAGATAATATGAGTCACGCTAAGTCAATTGAGGAAAAGAAAGCACTCATTGCTTCAATGATGGAGAATAAAATTAGTGTAGAAGAATTGTTCAGAATAATAACTGGTGAGAAAGATCCTGAAATGTTTGATGCATTAATAGCTTATTTTCAGGAAAAAGTATCATGGAAGGAAAAAATACTTATGGTTCTTGGGGATCATTTATTCATAGTCTGTAAGGATAATAAACCAATAGTCAAAGCATTATGTGGTTATGAATTTGGGGATTTCAGAGTTAATTGGAAAGTTAAGTCCAAGGTATTTGTAAGGGATACAGAGGAGAAAATGAGGGAAATTTATCCTAGATACATGCATCCAAATACAAGATACTTTGAACTAAGGGAATACTATTGTCCAGGATGTTATACGCTATTAGAAGTTGAAGTTGTACCACCTGGTTATCCACCCGTTTTCACTTTTTTACCCGATCTTGTAACTTTTTATGAAGAGTGGCTCAAAAGACCATTTCCATGCGAGAAAGTAGAATTCAAGGATTTAACTCTAGAGCGGATAAAGGAGAATCTGAAGATAGAGCGAGAATAAAGTTAGATTTTTTAAAGCAAAGCGTATTCATTTTTTAAAACTTTACTCCCCTGAGCCTGCTCTAAAAATGGCTCGTCCTGCCATCACTCATTTGTAAATCTCCTGTTCTTATGGCTGGCCCATGGCCCTGATTAAACCCTGTAACAACAGGAAGATTATACTTTAATCCTTGTGAATTTATTTAAATATAAAATATATATATTGAACACTTCTTGCTGGATATTCCATTTATTTGTGCAGACCAGTTTTTCCTTTATTACTATGAAAAGTATTATATGCTTAGCTGACAAGCTTGCTACCTTAAAGGATGGCAAAAATATGCATTAACTAGGATTATTTTAGCACCTTTAGCCCCTTATTGCTTCATTCTTCATTATATAAGCAAGTTTGTCTGTTCTTTCTTTGGGATGTGGAGATCTTAAATACAAAATATTAAATACAAAATATTAAATATTGTTATTTTTAGATAACTTTGAAGCGTATCTCCTGTGTTATCATACTCATTATCTGCATGAGGAGATAACAAAAGTATTTTCATTTTTTAAACTCTCAAT